>ERZ772831.90-NODE-90-length-79645-cov-28.869959_pt1 | contig 79645 bp, 116 predicted proteins | sample MGYA00580858_ERZ772831 | MGnify/ENA primary metagenome ERZ772831 (study PRJEB29015, sample SAMEA2737694) | human gut metagenome | biome: human gut; feature: human-associated habitat; material: faeces | place: China | collected 2012 ... | reverse complement strand
CACGACAGAGCAGGTGCTAAATCTGTATCTAAGGTGTTTGCTCCTGTTGGTGAAGGCGGTCTGTTTACATTGATTAACATCAACCGTGACAACGGTGACTATCAGGAATGGTCTACTGAAACAGTTGTTTCTGCTGCTCCTACATTGACAGAATTTACAAAACACATTCTTGTCAAGACAGACGAGGCAGGTGAAGGAACTACAACTTTGGGTGATTAATTTAGGGTAATGTATTATGGTGCAGTTTGATATTATAGAATATATTTCCACATTGGCTGGTAATTTTGTGATGGATGCCTCGCTGTGCAAACGTATTGCAATGGAAAGGGGCGTACTTGACGTAACGGATTTTTCTCAGCTTGAACAGAAACAGAAAGATTTGCTGTTAGCTGATGTTTTGTTTGCCATGTACCTTTCCCCAAATTCTTCTTCTAGTATAACACAGCAGCATGGGGCTTATTCAAAGACAGTAGGTAGTCAGACGATTAATGACAAGAAAGGTATCTATAATACGATGATTGCATTATATAGAAAATGGGATGATGAGAAACTGAGCAGTGTCGAAGAGGGCACTGTTCAGTGGCTTGAATAATATATATAAAATGTAGCTTTATGATTGCAGACAAGAACCTTATACGAGAATATCCGTTTGATGGTGCTTTCTACCGTTTGGAGAAAGATATGAGCAAGCCGCCTTCTCAGCAAAAGTTGGAAGAGGTGCTTGTCTTTGAAACCAAGTGTGACATTCAGGAGGCACAGAAGAGTGATTCTTCGGGGGTGTTCGCTTCTACATACAATGTATATTTCCCTTTTGACAAGGATAAGGGCGTTGGTGTAGAGAAAGGAATGGTGTTCAAAGGTTCTTTCTACGGTGTTAAGGTTGAGGGAGAGATATTCGGGCTTTTCCCTACACAGCTTGGCGGTTGTGCGGTTTACTTAAAAGACAGAAAGGTATGAGCAGTTTCAAGGACAAATACATACAGAAATATGCCGAGAAACTGGCAGACGATGGAAGAAAGTTGATAAACAAAGCTTTTCTCACCGCAGACTTCAAAAAAGACAAGACACAGAACTTGCACGATTCATACGGATGTGCGGTGTATTACAAAAAAATGTTAGTATCAGGTACTAAGCGTATTTTATCGCAGAAGGCAACACAACCTAGATATAACAAGTATTCAGGTCAGGACGAATACGGACATAATGAAATAAACAACTTTCTTGATTCGTATAGACCAAGCGGTGATGGACTTGTATTAGTTATTGCAGTAGCAATGTTCTACGGCGAGATACTTGAAAAAGGTAAAGGTAATCTAAAGAGAAAATACAAGGTTATTTCGGGTGTAAGTTCTGACATAAAAGCTTTGGCAGACAAATATAAAGGTACGGTAAGAGATATAAATTTGTGATTATGATAAAGGATAGTCTTGAAATACAGAATGTGTATGATTTCTTTCACGGTCTTTTCTACGGAGAAGATAAGCTGACGCTGAACTTATATTTTGACCGTTTGCCTGACGGTATAGAGAGAGAATTGAACGAAATGGTTCTCGTTGACATATCGGATGCCATTCAGGATTTAGGAGGGTGTGGGAAAGCTACGATAGCGGTATATTGCTATGCAGTACCCGATGGGGAAGTTAGTCTTGGCGATATAGATAAGAAACTTTTTCAACTTATAAAAAGCTACAAAAGCGAACATTATTTCATTACAAGGGATAAGACGTACCCTGACTATGACTACGAAAGAGGTATGGATTGTCACGTTACCTTGTTGAATTTATTGATTGTTTAAACTTTAAAAACAGATATAATTATGGCAATAACAAACAATGCTCTTGATAAAAACAAGATTTTGCTTTACGGATTGACAGAGTTGAAGCTTATTCCGTATGAAGGTGATGCTTTGGGTACAAAGTCTTTCACATTTGACACTTTGCTTGCGGATAGTGTTTCCTTGCAGCAAGATGAAAATACAACCAACCAGCGTGACTGTGAAACCAAGTCTGAACCTGCAATTAAGAACGTAGTATTGGGTTCTTGGCAGTTTGCAGCTACTTCACTTGACTTGCAGGGTGAAATCCTTGCTAACTTCGGTGGCTGGGTTGCTGGTAGCACTGATACCGATGTATATCTTGCACCTTCCGCTTACAAGACACTTTACGCTATGGCTATCATGAAATTCGGGTCTAGCGACATGTGTGTAGTATGTCCGAAGATTCAGATTGACGCTCGTGCGGTACTTGCTTCACTGAAAACAAGTTCGAGTGAATGTGCTATTTCAGGTACAGCTGTTGAAGGCGAATTGACTGTTGACAGCGGCAAGAAGAAAGCTACTGTTGCTTTTGTTCCTGCTGAAAAGCTTGAAACAGTTATCCCTGAATTGGCTGGGGAATAATTGGAGAGTAACAAAACTCTATAAAAGGAAAGGGTGGTGGTAGTTTTGCCACTGCCCTTTTTGGTTATAAAATGGTATATGAATTATGGCTACAAGAAGAAAGAAAGAAATAAAGGAAGTATCATTGGAAGCAATGGAAAGACTTGCTCAGATTATGAACGACAGTCCTACTATTGCTAAAATGGGGAAAACAGAGTTTCCTATTACGGCTTTAAAGCCCGGCACTCAATGGCTGATAGCGGAAGAATCGTGTAAGATACAAAAGGCAGAGAAAGGAAATATGGTCGATATAATCAAGCAGTATTCGGTTAATTTGCCCTCTGTTGCTCACGTAATAGTATTGGCTATCCTTAACGACAAAGACCGTATTTTCAGTGATTACAAACGTAAAATATACAGTGAGGAATACGAAGCTGTACGTGACACGATAATGTGGAATACCAATCAGAAATACTGGATAGGTCTTTTAGTAGAGATTATGAACATGCTTTCGATGGACTATTTTTTCGAGAGTACCAACGCTATAACAATGATAAGGGAGATGGCGTTGGGGATAAAGACGAGGATGGACGAACAGAAATCATTGTCAGCAGAACAGAATACGGACAGATGATTGACTTCCTCAAAGCTAACCCTTATGTAACTAGAGAGGAATATCTTTGGGAATGGACTATACCGCAGATAAGGCTTGCTTCTTACGACTTCACACATGTAAGATACCTTTCTGAAAAAGAATCAGAGAACAAGAACGCACAATCCTTTGACAATCCCGAAGATTTGATGAAGGCTTTAGGTCTTAAACCTACGATTTAAAACTTATATATATGGCAGAAGATTTTGCAATAGGTAAAGAGTTGGAGATACCGAAATCGGTACTTGACAATATAGACAAGATAGACAAGAAGATTAACGACATATCTAAAGATTCTGAATTGATGGCACAGAAGTTTGGCTTGGCAATGACTAAAATGGCATCCAATTCCGACAGCTTGCTAAAGAAGTTGACCGAGATGCAGTCTAAGATAAATTCTATGGATATATCAAAGTTTGCACAAGGTGTTTCTAATGTAAGCAAAGGAACTGCCCAAATAGAACAATTCTCAAACGCAATATCAAAGGCTGCTGCTGCTATCAATAAATACAACAACAGTCAGACTAAACAGAAGTCTGTAACAAACGACAAGGAAATAGAACGGCTCAACAAGGAAATAGAGGCGTTAAAAAAGAAAACGGAGCAATTAGAAAAATATAGAAAAAAACAGAAGCAAGTAACCGAAGAACAAAGTAGTTCACGAGTTAATACAAAAGCTATTGATGCCTACAACCGTGCTATGGCTAGTTCGGAAGCTTTGGTTACTCAACGTATCAACAAGATAGCGAAGCTTCGTCAGGCAGAAGAGATGCTTTTAAAGACAGGCAAAGATTATTCTGCAAACATATCTAAGATTCGTTCAGAGATAGAAAGACTGAATAAACTAAATCAAGGTCAGGTAGATTCTTACGGAAGGATAATAAGGTCACATCAGAATCTGATGAATACCTCCGACCAGTTAATGAGAAAGCTTGCTTTGATTTTCTCTGTTTCTCAGATACAAGGCTATCTTATGAACTTGGTTAAAGTTCGTGGAGAATTTGAATTGCAGAATACCGCACTTGCTTCTATCTTACAGAATAAAGATAAAGCCGACAAGTTGTTTGCGCAGATTACAGAATTGGCGGTTAAGTCACCTTTTACATTGAAGGAATTGACTACTTATACAAAGTCTTTGTCTGCTTATCAGGTAGAATACGAAAAGTTGTACGATACAACTAAAATGCTTGCTGATGTATCGGCAGGTCTTGGTATAGATATGCAACGATTGATTTTGGCTTTCGGACAGGTGAAAGCCGCGAATGTTTTGCGTGGAACTGAAGTAAGGCAATTTACAGAAGCAGGTCTTAACATTCTTGGTGAACTTGCTAAATACTATACTGAACTTGAAGGCAAAATGGTTACGATAGGAGAAGTACAAGACCGTGTTACCAAGAAAATGGTTGCTTTTGGAGATGTGGAAGAAGTGTTTAAGCGTGTAACATCAGCAGGAGGTGTATTCTATAACATGCAGGAAAGACAAGCTGAAACTTTGGCGGGGCAAATGTCAAACTTGCAGGATAGTATAGATATTATGCTGAACGATATAGGTAAGGCAAATGATGGCATAATTAAAAATATCGTAGCTTCTGTAAGAACTATTGTAGAAAATTGGGAAATATTTGCCAATCTTATAAATGCAGCTTCGGTAGGGTTTGTTTTATACACAGCTAAAGTTTTACTTGCCGCTAAAGCCAACAATGCCTTTGCTGCAAGCTCTATTGCTGCTACTGCCGCACAAAGTGGTCTTGTTGGTGCTACCGCTAAAACGATTAAAGTATTTAACTCTTTGATTGCTTTTGCTAAAGCCAATCCGTTTGTAATGATTGCTTCCGCAGTAGCATATTTAGGTTATGAACTATACGACCATGTAAAGAAAGTTGAGGAAAATAAAAAGGCTTATGATGTCTTAGTAAACAGTGTAAAAGAAACAGGGAAAAGCTTCAACTCTATCACTTCTAAAATAGAAGAACAAAATGAAAAAATAAGAAAATCCTTAGATTCACTAGAATCCATAAAGAAAGGAACTAAGGAATATTACGAAGTAGAAAGTGAAGCCAACAAAGAAAGAGAGAAGTTAAATACACTTCTTAATGATTTAAAAAACAAATTCCCCGAAGTATATAGTGGAATTGTAAAGCAAAAGGACGGAACGGTAGATTTGACTTCTGCCCAAAAAATATTAAATGAGGAACTTGAAAAAACAACATATCTGTCATATCTGTCAAGACAAACCGAAACTTTTTGGAATGAAGGTCTTGTAGAAAACATAAAAGATGCCTCAAAGGAGCAGCAAAACTATAAGTCAAGCATGGATAACGTTTCTAGCGGATTTATTCAAATGAGTGCAAGAATAAAGGAATATTTTGCTACAAATAAATACGCTTCTAAAGAATTGCAGAAACAGCTTGACGATATTGCAAAAAGCTCCATGTCTACATACGATAAGATACAGAAGATGTATTTTGTAGTAAGTAATACAACAGGTGTAAATATTGGAGATTTGAGAGATATAATATACGATTATCAAGAAGAAGCTAGAAAAGCCGAAAAAGCTAACGATGCTCTCAATGATTCAAATGGTAAACTTTCTGAAAGTATAAAGCAAATAGCGGAAGGATATAAGTCTGCTTTTGACATTTCAACAGAAGAAGGCAGAAAATCTGCGCAAAAAGCCACAGAAGAGTTTATAAGGTTGCTTGATATTAAAGACGAAGCTGTTAGAAAGTTTGTTCAAACCCAATTTGAAGTAAATATAGGGGTAAAGCTTAACATTGAAGGAAAGATTGAAAAGCAATTCTCTGATATGGAGAAAAGAGTAAATGATTACCTTAAATCCAAAGAGTTTTCTTTAGTCCCTAAAGTTGAAGCAGGAGAGGGCACTTCTAAATACTTTAATGACCTTAAAAATGAATATAAGGACTTAGTAGAAGAAGCAGAAAAGATAAAAAGGGCTAATCAGGAATTGTACCCTGACAAGACAAATGCACAAAGACTTGATGAGTTGAATAAAAAGATGGTTCAAGTCAAAAACACCCTTAAAGACTGGGGTGAACTTGAAGAAAAGGGAACTAAGACTTCAAAGCAAAATTCTGAATTGAAACGTCTTAAAGACCAAATAGCATTAATCAAGAAAGCAGGAGATGAATACAAGAAGCTAAGACAATATTACAGCGAAGAAGATGCTATCAAGCAGGTACGTGAATCGTTTGCTGATGCTTTCAGTAATTTAGACCTTGACATTGCTATGTCATTTGATACGGAAGGAGTTGTAAAAGGTATAGAAAACCTTACCTACAAAACAATACAAGGCGGTAAGGAAGCCGTAGATGAAGCTTTAGCACCTCTGAAATCCGAACAGAATATCAAGGTTAAGGCAGAAGGTCTTGAAGAAATACAAAGACAGATTGATGATATTTTCTCTAACTATGAGTTTAACCTCGAACTTCAATCAGCAGGAATAGATGCAGGTGCTTTCAAGAATATGCTTCAAGATTTAGGAGTAACTGATGAAGAGATATCTATGGTTGGTCTTGACGCTACTACTTTTGAAGAAGTTGCTGAAAAGGTAAGAAAGGTTATATCTGACTTACAGAAACAAGGCGGTGACGACCAAATAAAGCAAGCTAGAAAATTCCAAGAGCAGCTTACGGCTTTGGAAGTAAAGGAAGCTAGAAAGAGATTCGATGAACTTGCTAAACTACGTGAGAAGTATCAGACCAACCAAGAAAAGATGCAGACAGTTCAGACCAATCTGTTTGCCGACAAGGACGCTTTAGCTTTATTGGAAGAACAGAAAGCTATGGGCAAAGCCGTAAACAAGGAGCAGGAAGAACTGTTGAAATTAAGAATACAAGCTGGCGAGGATGCTCTTTTACAGTTAAAGAGTGAAGCGTTGCAGCTTACGGACTTTTGGCAAAGACTATTCGGTGACTTGAATGATATAAGCGTAAATTCATTGCTTGAACTGTCTAGGATAACCGATGAAATTATTGCTAACAGAACAGAGATAAAAGGCGACAAAGGTGATATAAAAGGATATTCTTCGTCTTATACGGATAAGGACGGAATAACCAAGCAGGTTACACTTACAAAACAGCAATATCAGCAGTTACTGAAACAGAATAATCAGGTTGCCGATGAAATACAGAAGAAGAATCCTTTCCGTGCGTTGTATGAAGCCATACTGAAAGGCAAGCAGGAAGGAGAAACACAGCTTGACTATTATACTAGACTTGAAAGTATTATAAACAGTGTATCTGATGCAGCGTTTGGAGCAGCCGAAAACCTTATGGATATATTCGGTGCAAGTGACGAAGCAAAAGAAATGCTTAACAATATCAAAGGTATAGCTGACGGTGCTGTAAGTTTGGGAATGGGTGTAGGACGTATAGCGTCAGGAGATATTATAGGCGGTGGCTTGCAAGCTATAAGCGGTGTGGCAAGTGTAGTCAAGTCAATAATAAATATCCACGACAACAAACGAGAAAAAGAGATTCAGCGTCAAATAGATTTGATAGAAGAATTGCAGCGTTCTTATGAGAAGTTGCAGGGAGCTATCGAAGGTGCATATTCTATCAACACATACAAGGCTTCATACGAACAGTCTGTTGCTAATTTGGAAGCACAGAATGAGGCTTTGAGAAATGCAATAGCAGCGGAACAAGACAAGAAGAAACCTGACGATGATAGAATAAAGGAATGGCAGAATCAGATACAAGACAATCTTGACGCTATAAAGGAATTGGAAGAACAGTTTATAGCTGACTTAGGAGGATTCGGAAGTGATGCAAATGTCAAGTCTGCCGCACAAGAATTTGCTGATGCTTGGCTTGAAGCCTATATGGAAACTGGTGACGGTCTTGATGCTCTTAGCGACAAATGGGATGAGTATATTCAGAATGTAGTAGCCAAACAGTTGATGCTGAAAGGCACTGAAAAGTATTTGAAACCTGTCATGGATATGCTTGACGGTATGTTGCAGGATTCAGTATTTACACCGAAAGAAGCGGAAGAGATACAAAATAAGATAGACCAAGTTATACCTCAGTTAAATGAGTTTTGGAAAGCGATAGCCGGAAGCTTTGATTTAGGTGCTGCGGACGAGGGTGATACGATGAGTGGATTGTCTAAATCTATAAGCGGTATCACAGAAGAAACCGCTGATGCTTTGGCTGCAATAACTGAAAGTATAAGATATTTTAGTGCGGACACAAACGTCAAGGTTAGCGGAATATATAACTTCTTGTTAAATCCACCAGTAGAAAGTCCTTTGTTTGCCGAAATGAAAATGCAGACTGAACATTTGAGATTGATGTATAATCTTTGGAACTCAATGTCTAAATCAAAGGCAGGTGTTCAAGGACGTGTATTGAAAGTGGAAGTAGTGTAATTTCTTTTTCATAATTCATATACAAACAAGTTAGCCACCCCGATTATGAGGTGGCTTTCTTTATTTATCTAATATTTGCATTTTTTATTTTCGCATAAATCTCTTTATCACTCATGTCAAGTATTTTAAAAGCATCAACCATACTTGCTATTTTGCCCTCAAAATAATCAAGTCTTTCTATTTCGGAGGCGTTCAAATAATTGCGTAGATTATCCGATTTTGATATTCCCTTTTCTACCCTAATTTGTTCTATTGATTTGCCGAAAGCCTTCTTAACCGCCAGTTTGGTATAGTTGGAGTAAACAAAAAGCTTTTCAGTGTCAAGGTTGTTCTTTATTGCATCCGTCAAAGATTTTCGTATAAGTTTAGCCTTATCCCTTGTGTTGCGCCAACTATTAAGCTCTTTCTCCATTTGATTGAACGCTTTGATATATGCTTCTTTAAATGCTGCCGCTTTCTTTCCTCTATAACCCATAACTAAGAATGTAAAACCGTCACGTGTCATAGTATAATACGGTAGTTTTCTGCCTGTTGGGTCTGTGTATTCACTCAATCCAAAATTGGATTCAGTAAATTCCTTACTACAATCAAGAGCTTTTATATCTCTTAACACGTGTGCATGTTGTTTGCCGAATATTTCCGCTACATTAAGAGATGTTGTAAGTGGCACTGCTTTATAGAAGTCAGCTACACTTTTAATGATTTCAATACCTTTTTCGTTGGCTGACGCTGAAATTTGCAAGCTATCGTTTGCAGATTCAGAAAAATTCATTATCTTTGTCATACTTTGTATGATTTGCAGCAAATATACTAATTAAAGCGTTAATTACAAAATGTATTTGCTTAAAAGTTAGCCATGCCTTAGTCAAGGTGTGGCTTTCTTGTATTCTTCCGTAAAGTTGCTATACATATCCTTGTATATTCTCTGATTGTTAATCATCCAGCCGATGTTGCTTATTCCTTTGAATACGGCTCTTTTGCTTCTGAAAAACTCTTTGGATAATGTACCTATTGATACGTTTAATTCCTTGTGAAGATAATACCATACAAAATGCCTTGCAAGTGGTATCTGACTGCTTCTGCTTGAACTGTAAAGTTTTTTTTCTTCAATTCCGAAATGTTTTGATGCAAATCTACTCAATTTCTCAATCTTCGATTCCATATAATACACTATGATTCAATTAATTCACTAATGTAATAATAATATCACTAAAATCCAAATATATTCGGTATTATTTATAACTATTTGATTATTAAGTCAATAAAATATTTTTATACTTATTAGTCTTGATTTGCTTGTATATATACTTTCGGTCAGCTTTGAGAAATCAAGGTCGTCAAGGCGCAAAGACAAAAGAGCGCAAGATAAATTTTAAAATTTATGCAAATCAAAACTATGGACGGTCAGTCTTATAACGTGACTGGCGCAGGTCAAGGTAATTTTAACACAGTGGGTAAATAAGGCAGTTGCTCACTTAAAACTCCCTTAATTGCTGGAAACTCCTAACGTAAAGACGAGGACAATCAGCAGCCAAGTTCTTTGAAATGTTAATTAATATTGCTATATTTACAAATAAATGCATAATTATATGGAAGGAGTAGTTTATAAATATACGTCTCCAAGTGGAAAGGTATATATAGGACAAACTTCAAATGAGAAAAGAAGACGTTCTGAGTTTTTTAGAATTAATCAATCTTATGGTGGAAGTAAAATGGATAACGCAAGAAAAAAATATGGAGTTGAAAATTTCTTATATGAAGTTTTGTTCAGGGAAGAATTTGACGACTTGGGTGTTATGGCTAAAACTTTAAATGAAAAGGAAATGTATTATATAAAACTTTTTGATTCATTTAAAAGTGGCTATAATATGAATGAAGGAGGTGCTGGTAATGTAGGATTTGAAATGCCAAATGATTCAAGATTGAAAATATCAGAAAACACTAAGCATACAATAAAAGAAAAAGGACATCCGATGAAGGGTAGAAAGCATACAGAAGAGAGCATAAATAAAATGCGTAAAAATACCCAAAAAAAGTTCGGTAAAGAAAACCCAAATTATGGATGGAAACCATCAAAGGAATTGATTGATAGGCTTTCTGAATTGTCAAAAATGAGAGTTGGAAATAAGAACCCGTTTTTTGGTAAGCACCATACCGAGGAAAATAAACAAAAATATCGAAATTTGTTTGGAAAGAAAGTTGTTCAAATAGATAAATTCACAGATAAGGTAATATCAATTTATGATTCAGCAAATGAAGCCGCTATTTCTGTATGTGGTAATATAAAAGCTGCGTCAGACATAGGAAAGTGCTGCAATGGATACATAAATAAAAAAGGCGTAAAAATAAAAACAGCTCATGGGTATAAATGGCAATGGTATCAACAATTCGAAGAAAAGGTTCATCGACTATCGAAAGCATAGGTTAATCCGAATAAGCGAGTAGAGTACATTCAAGTGAATGGAAATGGGGAGCACCAAAAAGGTGAAGATATAGTCAAATCTGTATAGAAATATACAGCTGCTTTTAGGCGGGTTAGAATTAACGAATCTAACTGAATATTATGGCTGCTGCTGGTATTGCTTCTTTCTTGGGTATCAACGGTGGTAATATCTTAGGTCGCAGCGGTTGGGGATGTAACGGTGAAGGTTGTTGCTCTGACAACACAATGGTAAACCGTTACGAACTGAACATGGCACGTGAAGCAGATTCTCTGAAATCAGAAAATGCTTTGCTGCGTTCTCAGGTTTACGTTGACCAAAAGCTGGTTGATGTTGTGAACGACTACACATCTAAGATTAACGCTTTGGGTGTAGAAGTACGTGCCAACAAGGATGCTCAGACTGCCGTTAACTTGCAGCAAACAGCTTTGAACGCTACTCAGACCGCTACAATTAGCGCAATGAGTGCTCAGATTGCTCAGTTGCAGTCTTTGTCACAGTTTATTGTACCAAGCAATAAGGTTTGCGACACTTGCTGCTGCGGTTGTGCTCAGTAAGGATTTTTTGGGGCGGTGAAATATCTGCCCCTTAAACTTTTAAAACACTTTTATATATGCAATATACAAATTCACAGATTTTAGCAGCAGTATTAAACAAGTGGCTACAGCCAGTGGTGTTACAACTATCTCAGGCTAAGATGGCTTCTTTCCCTTTTGTTCAGGCAATAGAAAACAAGGTTAAATCCATAGGTTTCGTAAGTCCGAACTGGTCATTGACTCAGGAATTATCTCCAATGATTGAACCTATTACAAACAGCATCGTACAGCCTATGCTGAACAAGTACCTGTCAAATGTTCCTGATGAAGCCATTCCTGCTATGGCACACGGAATTATAGACAAGGCTTTGGCTAACGGGAAATTGGAACTTATGGAAGGTAAGTTGATATTTGACAAGGATGATTTGACTGAATTAAAGAAGCTGCTTGACTACAACCTTCCTTTGGGACAGACGGAGGGATATAGTGTCCGTACTGCTCCCTCCGAAACAAGTACAGAAAAAGTATTATAAGATATAATCGAGCCAACGCCCTCGGCACGATTGTAGAATATTAATAGGGGGCTAATTTTTGTATAACTATGAATTGCAACATGATTCAACCTGCGGTAATTACCGCTACGCTTGCGGCTGGCTCTACTACATCGCCTTACTATGCACAAGTAAACATCTCACAGCGTTTGTGCTACAAGACATGTGCTGATGTAACTCCAGTATTCAATCCTCAGTTCTCGGTGGTTTCTTTGGATTCGGTAGGCACTAATCAGTATGTAGCTACTATCCATGTAGAAGGTATCATTTCTTATGTACCTTGTGGCGGTGGATGCTGCACTAAGCAACAGCCGTTATCGCAGAACTTCACAATTCCTATCTACTCTACAACCGCACTGACAGGCGCAACCGTAGCAGCAGGTAGCGTGGTAAATTCTGTAGCTGCTTCTGCTTGTCAGAATTGTAGCCGTGCATTTGTCAGCGAAACACCGCTTACAATCACAACAGCCACAGCAGGATAATGGGGTGGTTATTGATTGCTCTAATCTGTATGGTGGTGGGTGTGACAGCCCATCACCTCGGATTGACGGAAGAAGCGGCAAAGATGGCGAGCAAGATAGCGAAGTGTCCTAAATGCTGTTCGTTTTGGCTCTCTCTGCTTGTACTATTATACATTGGCTGCAACCCGTTTGTTTCTGTTGCACTTTCTTTGTTTGTCGCTTATCTTTCTTATTATTTCGGATTGATATTGATTCTATTACAAAAACTATATAATTGGTTATGGCAAAAAGTAAATTGAAAACAGAAACAGAAGCAAATGTTTCGACAGAAAACGTAAAGCAGGTGTTTGTACCTATAAACAAGAAATACAAGCCTGTTCCTAAGTTTAACGGGAAATGCCCTAATTGTTAAAAACTAAAACTTATATATTATGATGACAAAAGAACAAATGATGGATGAATATGAAATGTATTCTCACAAAATAGTAAAATCTAAGGATGTAAAACACATGGAAGTTCTAGCTGAGGTTTGCGAATGGCTTTTCTGTCAAGTTGCTACTAAAATGCCTGATGTAGCTGAAAGCGCACTCGCCCGTTTAGCTGCAACAGAATGGAATAATTACCTATCTCCAACCGAAGCCAAAAACATCGGCATGAGAATCGTAAATCAGGACGGTATAAAAGGCTTTCATTGGACTTATGACGTGTTTACAAAGGCAGTGGAAAGTCTTGGAGGTGTTGTAGAAGAAAAGCCTTACTACAACTCATACGCATTATATGTGACTGCGTGCACAATCTATTCAGACCACGCTTTGAGCATTGCTATGGATTTGGGATATAAAGAGCCGAAAGAAGTGCCTAACGAGAAAATGGCTTTGTCATGCTATCGAAAGGCAGTTGAGAAACTGAAAGACATTGACGGTGGGTTTCAAGTCAGAAAATATTTCAAAGGAAAGATGTACGCAGATTCACCAATGTGATTTGAAGCGTATAGAAGATAAGTTAGACTTGATACTTGACAAACTTAACAGTATGAATGGAATAAAAGGCTTCGGAGTAAACGTATTGGCTAACATTGTCGGAAATAGAATTGACGGACGATAAAAAGGTTATTATTATGTGCAACAATACATCATGCCCTGTATATCGTGAAGAACACGATGAAAGGCTAAACATAGAGGAACGTATCAGAGAACTTTTAGGTGAACTTACAAGAGAGCTACCTATACAAGAGTTCATAATGATTAAGAAAGAAATTGAATACTACATTGACAAGTTATAAATAGAAAAGGCTACCCGATTGAGAGTAGCCTTACTTGTGTTAGTTATGGGTTATAATTTAAGAATATTCTTAAATGCCCTTGCTGATTTTTTGTTTTGTACAATCAGACTTTCCAGCTTTGAATTTTCTTCGTTAAGGCGGCTTATGGTCTGTGTATTATCGTTGATTTTATCATTAATATCCTTGTTTAAAGTTTCCAAATCTTCTTTTGCTTTTTGAAATACGCTAAGGATATTGCTTCTTCTTTCTTCAAAATTGCTCATGGTTTTTTATTTTATAGTTATGCGTTTCGTAAGTAATTGTAATTTCTTCACCTCTTTGGTTTGCAGGAATAAGATACTTTTCCATTAAGCTCATAAACGTTTGAGTTGAATTAGTAACTTGTCCTTTAACCTTATTTTGACCAACGAGCAAACAACCGCTTGTGTCCTCTGCTGTGTTTCCGACATGAATCAAAACGCCTTCATAATTAGGCACATCAATCAATCGTGGCAGCTTACCACCATAAGGTTTAGCCCAACTTCTATCCTTAAACTTTGGAGAAACGACATCCATTGTGATTTTATATGTCCCGCAAGGAATAGCCGTTTTGCCATAAATCTTAGTTTCTCTTACTGCATCTTCCAAAGTGTCACACACGTATTCACCGTTTACATATAAACGACCAATAGTGTAATCACTTTTTAACGCTACTCTTTTTACTTTTAATTCCATATCTGTTTAATGATTATTTACCTGTACTTCCATAACCACCTTCACCACGTTCTGTTTCTGACAATTCATCTACTTCTTCAAATTCGATTCTTGGGTAAGGCAATATTATCATTTGTGCTATACGCTCTCCAACTTCATAAAGCAATGGGTTTGGCGCATCTTTTCTATTTTCCCCCGAAAGGCATACAAAATCATAGTTATCTCTCACTCTTCCTATGCCATTTTCTTCCGTATCGTACTCAAAATCACAGAAGCAAGCGGTAGGTTTGAATTTAGCTGTTACTTCCCCCCTAAAACCACTATCCAGCACACCGACTGCATTTGTCAAAGATAAATCTTTTTTACATATACTGCTTCTTGGAAAAATAAGACCTACATACCCTTCAGGAATTTCAAAAGCTAAACCAGTGTGATACACAATGTTCCCATATTCATCGTATTCGCATGACACCGCAGTTAAATCTAGTCCAGCATCTCCTTGCTTTGCATATTTAGGGATAACTGCATCTTTATGTAGTTTCTTAATATTTACTTTCATTTCAATTCCTCCTTCAATTCGTTAGCTGTTCTTATTCCTGCAATACGTTTGATTACTCTGTTTTTCTCAACAACAAGGATAGTAGGCACGTTTCTTACCTGATATTTGCTTGACATATCTACTCCCCAATCGGATTCACAGTCCACATCAGTAAACTTCATGTTTTCAGACTTCATTTCCTTTGCTACTTCACCGAACACCTGTGCCATCTTAGGGCAGCTTTTACACCAATAGGCGTGGAAGAACATAACTTCTTTTTTCATCTTTTGTAAATTTATTGTTTATAAAAATCCTTTGCCTTAAACAAGGCATTGTTAATTATATCTCTGTTTGTTAAAGTCTTGTCAAGGTCACGATATGCTTTCATTACATTGTCGCATTTGTTCAGGTCAAGTTTGCCGCATTTTCTTGAAACCCAATTACTGAAATTCTCTGCCACACGAAGCATATCAAGCATCTTATACTGACGCAAATGTACGGAATCTTTTTTGAATTTCAAACATTCCTGCACTCTATTTTCTACGTTTTTAACAGAATACCCTACTATCGTCCGTACTATCTCGGCTAAAGCTATAAAGTATGAATTTTCTGCACCTATACTGTCTAAAGCTGACTTCATTTCGTTTATGAACGTATCAAGTTTAGGCTGCACGCTTTCATCCATGTATGAGTTATATTCTGCCAAAAAATCCATATTTTCAGGAAGAATACCTGATATAAGACTTTCGTACAGTTTTTGTCTTTTCTCCAAAGCACCGAATATCTTCTGTGTTTCCTTGTCCTGATTCTTGATAAAGTCTTTCATCTGTATGATACATGCACAAGCTAGGTCGTTTACATACATGATGTTGTAGATAGAAGTAGTGACTACATAGTTTCCGTCTATCGGGCGTACTTTATAAAACTCACACTTGCGGAAAGTGTCTACATAGTGGAATTTTACTTCGGGTGTATCTGCTGACTTCGATTTATAGCTGTTGTATTTAAAGCAATTTTCGCAGTTCTTGCACTGCTCGTATGTTTTACTTGATTTCTTGTAAAACTGTCCGCTACACACGCTTCTGACATCTAAATTAGCTTCTCTGTAAACGGCTTCCTTTGCTTCTCTTTGTTTTTCGTTGCTCATAACTCTTTTATTTCTAAATCAGACTTTGTGATTAATCTTATCCCGTTCTGTAATTCGTGGAGGTATTGGAAGTCGAAACCACCGATTGATTCATATCTATCGTTATCTATGTGGCAATACCAATCTCTATAAATAGAATTTGTTTCTCCTTTTCTAACAGCTATAAAACAATTATTCACAAATGTTTCATAATCATCGGCTGGGATATATGCTTCTTTGCATTCTCTTCTAAAGCCTATTTTCTTTAAGAGTTTATCATTTACCTCTATCGGCATCATATCTTTATCTTTGCACTCGAATACATCACCCTCATTGCCTTCAAAATCCAAATAACAATAATCCTCACCAATATTTACAACTCTCATTGGGAATTTACTTCTTTCGCTTTCGTAAACCCAATTCCCTATCATTAAATCTTTATAGTGTATCATAGCTTTATTATTTATCTTCAACAACCATTTCTAAATATTTGGTATCAGACCAAACCCATTTGCAGTCCGTATTGTAGATGCTGCATAAATTTGCTCTTATTCTTCTTTTATCATATACCAATCTACGTATGTAGTAACATCTATCCCACTTAGTGTTGTAAACCATAATGTCAGTAACCAAGAAGTCATGCGGCTCTTCGATGTATTCTTCCCAATCTATTTTCTTGGTTTTATACTTTATTCCGTTGTAAATCCATTTCATAATAAAATAAGTTTTAGTGCTTCAAGTATTGCGCAATTGAATGCTTTATCATATTCAGAATCATTCATACCTTGATGATAACTCATTTTTATTTTACCTTCCGCATCTCTATATGTTATCACTGGGAAATGTGTTATATATGCGCCATCATTTTCCTTGTATAACCATGTTATAGGACTTGATATAATAGTTACATAAATACCATGTTCGTTTCTTAACCATTTGGCAGCTTCGTATAAAGTAGGGCGTGATAATCTACTATTTTTCGGAAAAGTGTTATTATGATTCTCTCTCCATGCATCATTAAATATTGCCCCATTTATGCCATACCACCCATTACAAGGCTCATTAAACCCTTTTTCTTTCAGCAATTTAGCTACTTCAAGGCTTACGTAATCTTCTTTGTTCATATTTTAATTGTTTTATTAGTTTCACACCACAAAGATACGTTATAAGTTTTAAACTTACAACTTTTAGATAGAAAATAATCGGGGAATTTTTACCCCGACTATCTTATAGATTCTTTCTTCGTGCATATTCAGCTATTAATAAGCCATCTCTATCAGGATGTTTTACTTCTTCAAATTGAGGAAATAGTCTGTTTCCAATATCCAAAGACGCTTTCTTTAATTCTTCACCACTGCAACCTTTTGGAAGCATTGCTTTCTGCCATTCCTTAGAATCTATGAACATGTGCTTTATTCCAAGCATTTCAATGATAACCAATTCAGCTTCAAAACATCTTAATGCACAGAAACTTGAATTTAGCCTCAAATTGTTCACCATTGGACGCTCCATTACAAGTACAATGTCGTTTTTGTTGTACTCACTGAAAATATCCATAAACTTAGAAGCGTCAAGTCTTGTTATGTTCTTCTTGTTTTTTTGGTAATTCTGTTCTTTCTTTACAGGGACTTTAAACGTCTTTGGCTCTATGTTATCTCCGACTATTCCTATTGTTGCAGTAGTCCCGTTGTCTAAACCAACATATATTTTACTCATTCTTATTTTCCTCCTTCCCAACTTTAATATGCAAGAAATCAAGACTTGTCATTTGAGGATATACTCCGTACCACTTTTTCAAGAAAGTCCAAGCATCAAGGTTATAAAGACACTTTATATCTTCTTCAAGTGATACGATACTTTTACTATCCCATTCGAATACTTTTGCGGTTATATTGTCGGCAAATAATAAGTATTTGTCGCCTTTAGACAACACGAATCCGCAGTTGTTCTGTATAGCAAGCAAAGGGACAATTACCTCCTGACTGAATCTGTGTGCTATCTTGTATGTATTTTCACTATTATTATCCATAGACATATCTGTTATATCGAAAACTCCCAATCTGTTTAACAATCGGATTGCTTCACCTAGCGTTTGTGCCATTAGAAATCCTCTGAATTAAGTTCAACTTTTACATTTTTATCCGCTATAATCGGTCTTATCCCAACTTCTTCAAATACCATCTTCTGAAATAACTTCTCGTCACTTTGTCCGTCAGATAAATGCACAAGCATCAAAGTCCTAAGTTCGGGATTCATGTTTCGCTTGATAGCCTCTATTGTCTGATTTATTTCCATGTGAAACTCATTGTGAGAACGTATTTCCTGATTCCGACATAGATTGTCTATCATTAAATCCTCGCTGTAATTCCCTTCGATAAGCAAATGATTCAGACCTTTTATCTTATAAGGAAAGCTGACCGCATCCGTGCAAAAGACTAAACTTCCGAACTCTTTATGAGTAATCAAAAAGGAATAATTCTCACAATTATGATGAACAGGCAAAGCCATAACAACAAAAACACCAATCTTGTACTGAACTTTTGGCTTCAATACTTTTACTCCTTGATATTTGTCGGCTACTTCTTGGTTTGAGTAAACTGGTATTTGTGATTTTAGTGCGTTGGGGATGTATTTGGAATGGTCTTGGTGGCTAACAATGGGTGACTAAACAGCCACCCACATTCTCTATTTTATAGTCCAACATTTCCAATACCTCATTCCACTTGCAACCTAATTCTAATATAAGACTTTCTTTCTCGGTTTGAAGTAAATAGCAGTTTCCTTTGCTACCACTACCCACTACTTTTAGGGTTGCCATAATCAAAATTCAGGTTCGTTCTTCTTTTCTTCGGATGGCTGAATTACCTCGCCAGTTGATAAGTCAATCGTTTCTCCATTGTTTACTGATATTTCTTCGTATTCAGCATCCATAGGTTCTTGAGCCTTTGTTTCTTCTTCACCTTTTACTTCTGAGTTAGTTGCCGCATAAGCCAAATCAGGGGTTGAGTTGATAATCATGTTGCAACCCGAATTGATTATCGTTTTCATTACCATTTTTTCATCGAATTGTTTTGCGGTAGTCTGTTCTCTGCTTGAAGATTTTGACCAAGCGGTCAGAATCATGCGCTTACTCATTATATACAAATCTTGACCACCATCGGCAGTTGGTAGATACATATAAGCTCCAACAAATCCCTTATCCAAGTTTTCCAAGCATTGTGTATGTTTAACAAGTCTCTTGCAACCGTTTTTAGGGTCTATTTCGTAAATAAACTCATCACCTTCACGTATTACAACTGGGTGTGGGTCAAAGTTAGGGTAGATACGTTTAACTTGAAGCACTTTGCCAAAGTAAGATTCATGCAAGCATAGTTTATCTCCACGCACAATAAAATAACAAGTCTTGCGAGAAGCATCTAAACCTTTTACGCTCATCTCAAAGAGTGCAGAAGCAATACTATTCTGTGTACACGCTTCTAATGCAGGTTTGCCATTCTTGTCTTTCAAATCCTGCAATACAAGCATACTTGCTTTTATAGCGTTTACATATTGATAGTCAGCGGGCATTTTAAATCCTACCTCACACAGACTATTTACTCTTGCAATAACACTGTCACCTACATTTGTTTTAACTGTTGCTACTTCTTTTGTTGCCATAATACTTAATTATTTAATGATTGTTCTTTAAATTTCCAAATAAATCCTCCTGCATGATTTCTATCACCACGACAGCAAGCTGTTATCTTGTTGATGTTTGTTACTCTTTGAGCCTCCGATGCAGAATGATATTCTCTAATAAAATTACCATTAATATCAAACTGAATAACAGGTTTACATAATCTCGTATGTCTCATTTTGTTAATAAGTTCATCCGATTGTTTGTTCCTTAAAAATCTTTCACGATAAGATTTATCACTCCAAAGTTTTTTCATTTTGTCAGAGTTCTTTTTTATATTCTCTTCTTTGGAATAATACTCCTTCATTATCTTGCTTATTTTACTTCTAAATTCTTTTGTTGTATGAACTTTTCGAGATGATTCCCTTTTGTTTTCGATTGCCAACGGAAATGTATCATTCTCATAATGCGTGCATCTGCGGATATTCTCGACCCGATTGTCATGCCTAATGCCATTAATATGGTCAATAAAATCCTTTCCATCCTCTTTAGGAAGAAAAGATTCAGCCATAAGTCTATGCACTAAAAATCTTTTTAGTTTCTTATCCTTGTGCAGATTTACACAAACGTAGCCACCTTGATTAAGGTTAGTTTTCATAATTTTCTCATGAGATGCGTACTGGTTATGATTTCCTCCTTTATTTTTAGGCAAAGATTTCACCCTCCCAAGATTTGATACCATATAACTACCTTCGTAGCCTACTACATCTCTCCATTCCTCGTTAGGAAGGTTTTCTAAACTTAGATTTTTGTAAATTTCTGTTTCCATTTTGTTGGTAATATTAAGTTATGTTGGTAAATTGCGAAGTAGGGAAAGGCTACCAACATACCCTTTTATCGGCTCATGACTTCCGACTATCCCTACCCCACAAAGTTACAAAATATTTAGATAATCTCCAACAGATTTGTCTGTTTAATCTCACGGAGAGTTAAGTCCTCCATACCTTGCTTGATGTATTCCTGCATCTTCTTGTTGGCTTCGTTCATGTCGGCAGCAAACAAGGCTACTACCCATGACTTTTCTTTTTCCTTACCTTTCTCGTCTACATAAGTAGAGATAAGTTTCGCCTTGAAAATAGGAGTATCTTCCTTCTTTTCGTTTACTACTTCAATAACAGAAGAGCGTTTCATTGCTACGATATCCGCTTCACTATTATACAATTCCAGCCCACGTTGTTCGACTTCGCTCCACAATTCAGCATTTTCTACCAAGAAGCTTTCTTTTACTTCCTTGTCCTTGCCTTTGTTATCTTGTTTTGTTACTTTAAGAGTTACTTCGTAATACATAACTATTCCTCCTTATTATCTTCTTCGTTTAACATATATTCGTCTACAAACTTATCCAATGCCTGAATACATTTGTCGGGTAATTGCTTAGCCGTTTCGTTTGACTTGATGTAGTCAATAGTGCCGCCTACGCCCCAAATCATAAATGCATCCTTTGTGCTTGGGGTTAATACAAGTGCTATCATTAAAAACAGACTTACAAAAATGCTAATTACAAAATGTTTAGCTTTTCCGTTTTTAATCTCTTTATCAACCCATCTTATAAAGCATACAATAACTGCAATAATAGATAGAGCTGAAAGCACAAAAAGAAGTGCTTGTATTGCATCAAGTCTTGTTATCCAATAAATTTCATTCATAGTTATTTGGCACTAACGTAGCTTCCCACTATTAAGTTATTACTTATTTACTTCTCCCAACTTTCACCGCTTTAATGCGAGGTCTTTTAGGCTTCTCATATTTTATAAACTTAATTTTGCTGAAACCTTTCATCGGCTTCTGATTCGCTTTAAGCAATACGTTCTGCAACTTTGTAATTACAAATTCTTCGCTATCTGTCGAACGGATAAACATCGGATAGAAGTTTTCTTTCATTGACTTAAAGAAAAGATTAGCCTTTGAAACTTCTACTTCATCATTCATGTCTACTTGACGGATAACCACGTTTGCATCAGGAATAAAGATGTCGGTTGTGATTCTGTGTCTTTGTTTCTTTCCGTGAATAATTTCACAAAGAGTAAACGGCAATCCCCATTTCTGCAATGTTTCAATTACTGTGTGTGTCTTTTCGTTGAACTTAGCCATGCGTTGAATACGTTTCATCTTATAGGCTTCGTTCTTTGTTTCTTCAAAGTTTCCTACGTTCTTGTCTTGTGCGTACACAAGTTCTTTTAATTCATTCGGTTCTAACATAATCTTATTTATTTACGATGTTATATTTCAGTGACTCTTCAATGTTGTTGGGGTTGAATTTATCCCACGGTATAATACAATTCCAATCAACTTTTCTCGTTTCGTTATGCGATTTCCCTAAATTCCACCAAGTCTGACCTTTACCTGCATAAAACCTAACAAACCAAGCTAATTGCCCTTGCATAGAACCACTACACATACACGGAGTATCAATCGGCAAATCTTCTTCAACTTTCAATGGTTCGATAATCAGTTTTCCTTCATTTTCGCTTATAGATACGCCCAAATTATGCGTTTTAATCACTTCGGCTATATCTTTTATCAGTTCGGTAGAAATAAGCGGTTTTTCGTCAGATACTAAAACTTCGATAAAATCTTCAAGAAGCCAATGACCATTTGCAAAATAAGTTCCATCTGTATCTGTACATGTAATCTGATAGACTTTCCCGCACATTTCAGACATTTCAGCAGTAAATGTGCAGCACGGAAAATCTACATCACCGTATTTATTTTTATTGGAATCATACCACTCTCTCGACTTAATACGAACCTTATCTCCTACTTTGTATTTCATAAGTTATTGATTTTTAGTTATTTATCAAAAAGGAAGTTCGCTTGATATTCCATTGTCTTGTGCTACTGCTTCACTCGCTTTAGGCACATCACCACTACTTTGTGCAGCTACTTGCGTCTGACCTCCTCCCGAACGCTTGAATACAGACCAAGCACGGATAGTATTGTACCAACGTCCTTTAAACTCACGAGCATCGAAGTTATACATAATATCCACCTCGTCATTCATCTGAATGTTGAATTGTTGGATTTTCTCCGTACCGAAAACTTCAAAGCATACTTTCTGAGGATATGAATCATGTGTTTCAAGCACATATTCCTGAGAAGCCCAAGTGCCTTTCTGTGAAGTTCCCGTTTTCATTTGCATTACTGCGATGATTCTACCGCTAATTTTCTGTTTGTTTTCTTCTGCCATATCTATATGTTTTTAATGGTTTGTTTTCTTGTTACAAAGATAGCAAATTGGTTTGAAGTTTCAAAGTATTTACTTCCAAAATTCGTACCATTTTTTGCTTTTATATTTTGATAGTTCAGATTCCATTTTAGATATTGTATCTTTTAAGTTTTGTATCACCTCTTTTGCTTCCGATAATTTTTCTTCACAATCGTTGTACCTATTAGTCCAATATATCGTATTGTTAATAGATGCGTTTCTTGATGATTGTAATTCTTCAATTTCCTCTTTTGTATATCCGTATAGTTCTACAAAACATTTGTTTGAATTTTGTATTAATTGGTTATACTCCGAAAGCGGCATCGTGACCGTCTTAGTGTCTTGTTCCATAACTTCCAATAACTTTAATCAGTAACTCAATGTTTCTTTCAATTCTCTCGCAAACGATGTCTATTTCCGTCATATCACCAATCCGTACTTAATGCTAACTTGATTGTTTCTTCGCCTAAGATTTCTATGGCTTGCTGAGCTAAATACAATGTCTTAAAATGAACCACTTCGGCAGCTTTAAACGTATATTCGTCTGTGCAATCATCTGCCTTTCGTCTGATTCCCTGCTATCGCACGCCCTCTTGGAATTTCACCAAGTCTTTCATTGCAGGGTTATTCATCCAACCGAAACGTAACTTCTCCGATAAGGTTTGGATATATTGTTTTGTTAAGGTACAAAAACAAGAAAACCGTAATCAGATTTTGATTATCTGACTACGGCTCTCGTATTTGGTGCGCCTTGCAGATAACCTCGTTTCCGAGTTTGAGACGCTTATCTACAATCCTTAGCGCATATAAAAAGTTTTAATATGTCTACCTTATGCTTCAAATGCGTCTCAATTCATCTGAATACACTGCGAATATAATACATAAATTCCAAACATCCAAATTTATTAACTTTATTTAACTTTATGGGAATTAATCACCAAATTGGCGACATTCCCGTAGGCAACATTGATTTGCTGTTTAAGCATCTTCTTACTGCCTTTTCAATTAAATAAAGAACTCTTTTCATTGTTATTTGTTTTTGGTTAGTGCATCGGCAGGATTCGATACCTGCAACCGCTTCCGCACTTCTGCGCTGAAACCTTTTTTGTTTAATGTGTGGTTCGGCTACCACATTACAGTTTTTTTGCGTCTACTTCCGCCACAATGCAAGTTCCTCTCATCATCCACCACCGAGAGGGAGTGCCTACTAACGATTAGGATAAGCCAACTTTGTGCTTACGTGTTTCGTTCCGCTTTTATTACGTAATTATTATGCGGCTGTTGTAGCGGTATCGGCAGGGTTCACACCTGCATGATAGGAGTTTTAAGATTTATTATTAACATTGTTTACTCAACGTCTGTGATTAAATCACAATCTTTTTGAACTCGTGGGTGATTTGTCAAGCGTTAATTGTTCTTTTACGGCTACACCCTATTAAGCTATGCCATTGCCAACCTATCTATAAGAGCTACACTTTAGCGTCTATATTCCGCCACGATACCATTCTCAAATTCAAAAGCATCTATTCTCACGAACCAATGCTTTCTAGTTGAAAATATGAGCTATTTTAAATTAAACTATGCAAATATACAAACTTATTTTATATCTGCAAAATTTTCTATCATTTTTTTACAAGTTTCTACTTTATCACGCAAATTCTTGTCGTATTTCAGGCGAAATTCCATATTTATAACATGATGTCTTATGTTGGAATGAACAAATCCGTAAATCTCGCCTAGCTTTATGTATTTCAGGTCTGTATATTGTCTTAAAAGATAAAACAGTGTAGCACGTGCTTCTATGTATTCCATCTTTTTAGTGTTCCTAAATAAGTCCTCTATTCCGAAAACTTTAGAAACTACATTTTCATAACATTTAAGTTTCATATCCTATTCCTCCACACTTAATGCTTCGTCAATACTATCTTCTGTCTTAGGCTTGTTGCCCCACCTTCTCTTATAGTTAGACCACGGAAACATGTGACCGATAAACTTTACCTGCTCATAGAATCCGGCTTCCTTTATTTTCAGATACTCGTGCTTCACCAACGGATTGAAGCAAAGCGAAAGGTAATGCGTTATATTCTGCGGATTCGGTCGTCTTGGTGTCACATACATTTCCATCAGCAAGTGTCCTTTGCTTGTAAAGTGCATACCGTTTTCTTTTATCGGTATGCTGATACATTCTACGGTTTCTCCGTTGAAAACCCTTTCGTGAACTTCTGCACCAATCAGTCGTTCTACTTCCAATACTTGTTTATACTGCTGCGGCATAGCTATTCCTCCTTGTTCGTTTTAATATATCCGTTTTCTATGCACCAACAAAGCATTTCGTAGGCTGCGTCAATAAGGCTTTCATTTTCCCTAATTACATATATACTATCCTCTATTAACCTATATTGTACAAACCAATACGATTTATCCCTTTCGCTTACACCAAATTCAAGCCAGTATTCATTAATCTCATCAGTGGTTTCTACCTTTATTGTGCTTGGCAGTAAATCCAAAATATCCTGCAAAGTAAATGCACCAAATTTTCCCCTTATGTATGGATTATGCTGCCCTACATCTTCCTCGTGAATATCTTTATTAACAACATCCCAATCAACTATATCACCATAACTATTTCTATACACAAGAGCTATACTTGCCTTACTTGTATCAACACCCAACTTCCTCAGGTGCTGCATCTGTGAAATATTTAAACATTGCTTGCTCATAACTTTTTAATTTTTAAGTTTTCTGTTTAATATTTTATCTATTTCATCTATCTGGTCGTACTTAATTTCTATCAGTTTTATTTTATGTTCTTTACAATATTGACGCAGCCTTTTGTCTCTATCTACTTGAATAGCAAAATCATCTTCAGTACGATGAAAGAAAGGTATTTTTTTATAGTGTTGCACTCCGTTAAATTCTATAATAACATTTAGTCGTGGCAAATAAAAATCAGCCTTAATATTATTCCTCGAAAACATTTGTGGGTCAATATTTATGCTATATTGTCTTATATATTCTATTCCCTTTAAAGTAAGAAAATATTCTATTTTATTCTCTCCCAATGATGTCTTACATTTCGGACACCCCTGTCCATTCAGATGATTATTTGGTGACTGCCAAAACTCGTCATGCTCAGGACACACTATGCATACTTTCTTTTTTGCACTTATATATTCCACTCTGGTGTAATCATATTTGCATCCGTGTATTAATTTTGACATTTCAATAAAATATTCTGTATTTTTAGTTTGTTTTTCTGCCATTGATTTAAATCCGCAAATAGGACAACCTTTCCCTTGTAAGTGATTGTCAGGAGTTTGCCAAAATTCGCCATGTATTGGACATAAAATACAAACTTTTGTATTCATGTCTTTGTACTTCACTTTATCATAGATATATTTATCACCATGAACTTTAACTGCTCGTGCTATGAAAATTTCAGTGGTTATCTTAATTTTACCCTTACAGGCAGGACATTCTTGACCACTTAAATGGTTGCTTGGTGCTTGCCAGAACTCTCCGTGTATCGGGCATATTATACAAACTTTAGTTTTATTATCCTTATAATCAACTTTACTATAATCGTATTTCCCATTGTGGATTTTTCTTGCACATTCTATAAATGATGTTGTATCTTTTTTTATTTTTCCACCACAATGTGGACATCCACTCCCTCTTAAATGATTAATAGGAGTCTGCCAAAAACTACCATGTTCTTTACATATAATTTCAACCTTTGTCGTGCATTTTTCATACACAACTTTAGTATAATCATACCTATCCCCGTGAACTTCTTTTGCTCTCGCAATAAATTCTTCTGTTGTTAATCTTTTACTCATTTTGCTAACTAATTAAATAATGCTAACGAAAGTAACAATAGGGAAGAGCCGTTAGCTTAACCCTTGTCGTTAGGACATGACCCCTAACTATCCCTATTATTTCGTAAAGTTAGCAAAAATAATTCAATTATGCAAATTTATTTTATATCTACAACAAAATCTTCATCTGTCACAATCATTTTTATTAACTGATTATTTATTGAAGGTATATTGCTTTCATTGATAAGTTCGCTGTCGTCAATAAACAAAGGTAGATTGATATCATAGAACTTCTGCAATGCTAAAGCTAAGTCAATACCAATCAACACCTTACTTGCATGGTTTGTAACACTTGCACTTACGCCCATATTGTCTGTGACCTTACAAGTATCAATGACATTTCCCGATTTATTTGTTTCAGTCATTTCTACGTGTAGATAATCAAACTTACTATTTACTCTATAAGAAATAATCGAAGCCTTTTCACGCTCATATCTTTCAACCGCATTTAGCTTTCCTTCAAGTAAGGCTAATTCAGAAGCACTATCTCTAAGAGATGATTGAAATTCTTTAATCTTATCTATCTGTTTGTCATATTCATCTTTTAATCCAAGTTTTTTTGAATTGGCTTCAATATCATTCAAAAGCTCCCTTTTCATATTTTGCAATGCGCTTGTATCTTCACTTGGAATATCCGTTAAATTTGCCTCATGGTATGCTATAATTCCCAGTTTTTCTTTTCCTTCCTTAGTATCACGATATTTCACAAAATTATTTCGCAAATTATCCAACTCTAAAACAAGCAGTTCCTTACTCTGCAAAGGTTTTTCTTCATACCCTTTATCTATGATAGCTTGCAATTCTTCTATCTCGGACTTTACTTGCACGATTTTTTCGTTGTTTGATTTACCTGTTGCCACTATTGATTTGTGTTTTGCTTCGCGCTGTTCAAAGAATCTCTGTTTTGCTTCTTCAAGTTTTTCTCCTTGTAACGGTTGCCCGCAATAGCTGCAAACTTCACCCTCAAACTGCATTGACTTGACATTTTCGTTTTCTTTGAGAAGAACTTTCCTACATTCCTCGTAAGCTCTCAGTCTTTCTTTCGCTAATTTTATCTCTTTTTCAGCGTCTTCTAAAACTTGTTTATTTTTTCTATTATCACGTTCTATCTGTGCATTATTACTATCCACATCAGCTATCTGTGTTTTTATTTTATTGGCTTCGTATATTGGCTTTGTATTGTATTTGTTTTCAGCTTCCGCGTATTCTTGTTTCAACTTGTTTATCTCAGCCAATTCAGCATCTCTTTTTTTAATATATACTTTTGCTTGCTCGTTACTTCCCAATATTAATTTATCTATACTCTCAATTTGTTTCTTTGCATCTTCTATTTCCTCTCTAATTACATCAAGCCCGCTTATGTCAGGTAACGATGATTGAAGAGCATTAATAGTAATTGGTAAACTTTCAATATTCTGTTTAATAGGTTTCATTTGACCTTTAATACTTTCCTTGATTTTTTCGGGAGGATATTTATCAAGTTCGTTTTTAATGATTGAATAGTCTCCTTCAAAATCATCATCTTTAATTTCTCCTACTAAATGTTCAAAAATACCTCTAAGGTATCTCCAATCCATACCTAAGAAATAATTAATATTTAGCATTAATTTTAATTTAGGGAAAGGCGCAAATGTTTCTTCTATAAACGATTTATAATCTCCTGCACTTCTCTCAATGCAGTCTATATAAAACTTGTAATCGTCAGTAGCTTTCTTTTCGTATTCCTCACGACCTTTCTTTCTCGTCCAACCTTGCTTTGCGGTCTTTTTCAGCGTGTATTCTACTCCGTCAATATCCAACACGGCTTCGGCAGATGCAAGTTTTGAGTTTTCGTAAGTAAGCGGCAAGGTATCATCGAACAATTTGTAGTTGATTCTGTCTTGTTCGTCTGCACCAGTAAGCAACCAAAGCCACGCATTGAAGCAGCTTGACTTACCTGATTTGTTTCTTCCTTTGATTTCTGTATTGTGACCGAAGTTTATAACTTTGTTCTGTCCTCGCCAATCCTGCAAGGTGAGTTTTTTAAGAGTTATTGTTTTCATAATTATTTCATTTCACTGATTAATGCATTTCCACAAGTAATTCTATCACTATCTTCTTCTTTTGAAGGAACAAATACGATGACATCCCATCCTTCTTCTAGCAGCGGCTGTTCGAATTTGCGGTACACATCATAATCAGCATATCCAGTTACTTCAAAACCATTTTCAATAGCTGAATTTGTTTCATGAATTGGGGTAATTTTTACAATAAACTTATTCTTGTCAAATAACTCAGAGAGTTTCTTTGCATCAAGAATAGTCTGTGCAGTTACAGGAAAATTCAAAGTATATTTTCTACCTTTGGGCATTGGTAAATCTTCAGCTAATTCTGATATTTCAGTTAAAGATAAACTTTTTCTATCAAATAACTGATTTCTTTGTTCGTCATCAGTTGAATTGATAGAGAACTGAAGTCCTGCTTCACCATTGTAAAAATCATTTTTTATTTCGCACCAAGTAAGAATATACTGTTTCAATTTCTTATTTGCTTTTGGTAGCATAGTAGATACTACTGGATGAACAGTCTTTGCTTTTAATCCACAAGTCTTTACAAGTTCTTTCAGCATCATAGAAAAAGCCAGCACATTTTCATTCCAAGTTGGTTCTCCCATTCTTGCAAAGTGAACATTAAATCGTTCAGTTTCTCTTACATCTTCATTTTTGATAATCATTTTAATTTGATAAGCAAGTTCATTTACTGAAACATTACCAAAGAAGCCAAATTTAGGAACATCACAGAATTTACATTTCATCGGGCAACCTTTCTGTGTAGAGATAGTAGCAACCCATTTATTACGCAAATCTACTTCTGTGTTAGCTACTCCGTTGATTTCTTTTGTCAGACCGAGAAAGTCAGCCTTGATGTTATTTTCTTTTCCGTAATCACCTACTGTAAGAAATTCAAGTTTCTTTTCGGTATCTACATAAATCTTTCCTGTGTGAGTTTTAATTGTTTTCATATTATACATTTATTATTTTACGAATGATTTATTCTTCTGTCTTTATGATTATCTGATTTGCATATCTCGGATTTACGATTAAATTTCCAATGCTTGAAGTAATCTCAATTTCTCCAAACGGATTTACGTTAATTACGTATTTGTTGTCTTTCCCATCGTAAATTTCAAGACCGTAGTCTATTTCTTTTACTTCTGTATCGTCTTTAAAATCTCTTTCCTTGTATTTCATATTCATACCAATTTAATATTTACTCGTTTAACTTCAAGTGCTTTCAAAATTCTATCCAAAGAATCAATGGTAGTATTTCTACCTGCTTCGATATTTCGGAACTGATTTAATGTGATACCTGCTCTTTTTGCAAGTTCACTTTTGCTTAATTTCTTCTTTGTTCGTTCTTCGTTTATCAGATTTACTAAAAATTCTTTCATATAATTCACAATTTTATTTGTTACAAATCTACAAATATATTTATTATGAATTGCAAATATATTGTTATTTATTGTTAATTGGGTTCTTTTTAAGTTCTGCTATTAGTGCATCGGCAATATCAACAGACCATTCGACCACATTTGGGACATAGCATCCACAATCAATTCTACCTCTCTCGTGTTGCAGGTTTATGAAGACCTTAGAGTATTCTTTCGCCAATTCATATCTTCTCGCTTCCCAATCAACTTTATCTTTATCTAACTCTAATTCTTTTCTGATTTGATTAAATTCTTTAAACTCTTTTTCAACACGTCTGTTTTCTCTCGTCATTTCAGCCACACATTCCTTACATCTTTTCTTATAAGACTTGCTAAATTCTGATAACGGTTTTTCTTTTCCGCATATTTCGCATACCTTTTTCATTTTATATCCTTCATATAGTATTTTATCAGTTCAATTTTATCTTTATCACTCATATCCGATTTACAGATATTGTTTATATAGTTCACAATTTTGTTTACATCAGCAATCGGTACGACTACCGAACGTGGGTCTAATTCGCAAGCCTTGTATTTTCGGAGTTTCATAAATCATCTATCAAAATAAATTCTACCGTTGTCAACTTTGAATACAACTGAAAATAAGGCACTCTTTAGCATATCTCATTCCTCCACTTTTACAAAAACTACATTTTGCTTATCTTCTCTTATGCTAGACATACAATTCCCTGCTATATCAGAACATTGCCAACATTCTCCTAGAAAACATTGGTTGCATTGTTTGTATGTATCGTCAGCTTTTACACACTTCAATCTTAACAGACCTAGTGGAAAAACTTCTCCTATTTGAAATTCCTTTTTCATATTAAAGTAGCTTTAATTCGTTAGACATATATTTAATTGATTTTTAATTTTCCGTTTTCAAGTCGTTCAGCAAATCCTTTTCTATACAGCCTATTCAGCATATTTGTTACTGCTATTTTAGTTGTATGAAATTCTTCTGCTAATTTATATTTAAAGGTATCAATAGTACCACCGAAATATTCACTTTTATGTTTAAGATAGGAATAAAAGATAAGCAACTCACCTTTCAATCCACTTTCAAGAAGTAAAGGAAAATATTTTAAATTTTCTACCTTAAAAAGAATTGTGTTTGATTTGTCTAAATATCCGTAAGACCTTAAAAGATAAATACTTAATTCGTAAGACTTTAATGATATTCCAATTACTTTTGCTCTTTCTCTGTAAGATGATTTTTGGCCGATTAAATGAATATACATTAAATCACATAATACTATTTTACTATTAGGAGTTAATCTCTTATCCCTTAATACATCATAATAAACAACAAACTTATTTACTGATTTATTAGTTAGATTTGCTTTATACTTCCCATGTATCTTTTGATGGCAATTTTCACAAACAGTCATTAGCAGTTCGTCAGGATAATCCCAATAGTCCTTGCCTTTGATGTAACGAATGTGATGTACGTTTAGTTTGGTATGACTTTTACCACATAATTGACACGTGAAATCATCACGCTTCATAATTTCACGACTTCTCTCAACCCATCTTGGGTCGTTCATTTGCTCTTTGTAATCTATCATAATACAACCAAATTTAATGCAACCAGTTAATAAAACAAATATAGGAAGAGTGGTTGCTGCTCTTATCGGACAGATAGCTAATAAGTCCTATCCTATATTCGGTTGTAAATATAATAAATTACTTTGATATATGCAAATTGTTTTTAAACTTTTAAGCCAAATGGCAAGAAAGATAATTTAAGTTTTTATTCCATTAGGTCATACATAAACTCGTAGAAATCCTGATATACTTTCGGAGTTTCATTTATTTGCAGTTCATGGTCTTGAATTGTAATAATAAAACCATCGTCTATGGCATAATAACTAACTACCTTTTTTCTTCCGTTCTTGTCAAGTCTTACCTTTAACTCGTATGTAACCGTAGAAGTCTTGTCATTTTCAAGTCTAGTCTTTATGTTATTCAGTTTCTCCTTTTGACTATCAAGCATAATATCTTTCAATGATTCAATTCTGCCTATTATATCCAGTGCATCTTTGTTGCATAACGTATCAATAGGCTCTATGCTTGTTATACTTTCAAATTCAGAAGGATTGTCAAAGTCCGTTCTCACATAGTTCATAAACTCGTCCTTTACATAATCTTCTGCCGTTTTTTCTGCACATGACATCAAGGCAAATACGGCAAATGCTGATAAAAATATCTTTTTCATAATTCTACTTATTAATTAATTCCTTATACTTCTTTTCAATATCCCTATGATAGCTATAATTCGCTCTAGGATTGTGTAGCTTAATTGCTAGATGTAAGTCTTTCTCAGGATTGAAATATGACTGATACAAGTTAAACATTTCAATAGACTTACTTCTGCTATATCGGTCGGATAGCTTGTACTTCTCATGTCCGGCAATCTTATTGCATTGCTTCAAGTAAATAGGGGTTATCTGCAAGCATCCTACTGCATTGCTTTTGTGGTTTACAGAATTATCATTTCCTCTGCTCTCTCTCCAAATTATAGCTTCTATTAATTTGTTCCAATCCACGGTTTGTTTTTCTATCCTTACAACCTCTATACAATCCTTTTCTTCAGGAATAGTTTTTGCCCAAATAAACGATGTTATTAGGCATGATATTAATGCGGTTATTATGGTATCTTTCATAACTTAATCCTTAATATTTATTCTCACTCTCTTTATTTCTCTCATACCAAGACATCTTCTTTCCGAACTCTTCGTCATATTCGTACTTTTCGTTCAAGTTACTCATGTTAAATCGCTTCGACTTATTCAGCAAATACAAGCATCTTTGCGTGTGTTTCTTGTCGTATTCTTCCTTATTCCCTTTCTTGTGGTGGAATGATTCAAGCACACAAGTTTCCGCTTCGATAAGCTGGTTTAATCTGTCCTCTTTAATGCTATTAAGATATTCGACATAGCAAGCGTTCAAATCAATAAAATCTATCTTGTCTTTCAGCATCAAAGCAAGTAAGCCGTATTTAATTTCCTGCTTTGGCTTTTTACATAACTCTTCCAATAGTTCAAATGTGCTCATAATTCAATCCTTTATAATTTCTATTATTTTTGAATGCCCTTTGTTACAAGTATATCCGAATCCTTGCTTATATCTTAACAATACCTTATCACCTAATTTAGGCATATTCTTCTGATTGAAGCCGATATTACCTAACAATGTGGCTTTATATCTACCTTCTTTATCCTCAACGATAAAGACAAATCTATTAGAAACTGCTCCCCATGAGTTAGAACTTCTGTGAACAACCACACCGCGCCAAAATACATAAGGCTTTTTCTTTTCCCTATCCAATGATTCGGCAACCTTATTTAATTGCCTTCTCTTTAACTCTTCTATTAATTGGCTATCGGTACATTCTGACAAATCCATAATACTCTAAATTTACTATCTTATTTGCTCTAATTTCAATTATCTCTACTTATACTATATAATTACACTATTAATAAAAGAAAGTCGCTAAAATAGGCTTATATAAAATTATCTGTTGGGCTTGCAAGCTGAATTAACACTTTCACCTAAAATTGCCAAAAACATAAGTACGATAAATAACATGGTTCAGTCCTCCCAATTCTTTAAGTTTTCCATTAATTCGATTAATTCATCCTCTCCGACATTCTTATTGTCTATTGCGTCAATTATCTTTTCGGTTTCTTCACCTGTATAATTCAAGTAGTTCAGCAATTAATATTTTATTTTTACCGTTATTTACTATTGCATAAAATTTAACATTCATAATTCAATCTCCTATAATTAAAGTTCATAAATATTTCTTAAACTATTATACATAGCACGTGCTCTCTTTTTATCAAAAGGTAGTCCGCTTGAAGTAACTTTGCCACGTTTATTCAGTTCGTCTGCAATAGGTTGGAAGTTCGTATTTGCGGTTATCTTTCCGTGAATCATTTGATAGTCCGTTATAAACTCCCAAAAAGCCTTATTTGCCGGATTCATACGAGCTTTTTCTCGTCTAATCTGTGCTGATGCTTGGGAAGCTTCACTAATTGCCTTAGTTCGGTCTGTATTTCCTTTTTTGCTCCCCCAAAGGTTATTTGTACCGCCTATCTCTTTATGGTTTGCTTTTCTTGCATCCAAACCCGCTTTAGTTCGTTGCCTGATGTTATTCAATTCAATTTCAGCAGCAAGCGACAAGGCAAACAATAACGCTTTCCCTCCGATAGATTTATTCTCTATAATTGTACCGTCTTTAGCCTGAACGATAGTTATTTCTCTTTCGCTTGCCTCTGTAATAATCTGAAATAGGTCAGACATATTTCTCCCCAAACGTGATAATTCACTGATATAAATTGTACTACCTTTGTCACATTGCTTTAATAGTTCATTCAGCTTTCTTTCTGTATGCTTTACAGACCCGCTAACCTTTTCAACAACTTGCAATAGTTCGGCTGTTTCATTTATACGGCTTAAATAGTCCGTGATACATTGCATTTGCTGGGTGAAGTCTTGTGCTTCTGAACTTACACGAAGATATAGATATTTCATAATTCAATCAATCTAATTTTGTCAATAACTCATTTATTTGCTTTTGAATGTCGCTTATTGCATCCCTTATTTCCGCTTTCTTTTTTGAATGAAGCGTACTAAAGTTGTAACCGTTTAGTGCGGTCAATGTATCGTGAAACATTTCCATTTCACACATGTAGCCGAACAAAATAGTTCGTTTTATCTGCTTTTCTTTGTCGGACATGGTTTAATACAAATTATCGTATAGTTCACTCATATATTCAATAAATTCACTCTTTGTCTTGTATGATTCAAAACCTAAAGCAGAAAGAAATTTACGCTTACTTTGTACACTTGATAAATCGGCGTTCTCATTGCAAAAATCCTGAACACTTCCGCTATTGTCATATAGCCACAGTTCAAACAAAGAATCATTCTTGTCTGGAATAGACTTAAATAGTTCACTAAATAATTCTTTCTTTTGCTTTTCTTTTAGCTTTTCTAAACTATCGAGTAGCTCGTTAAATAATTCCTTTTCCATAAATTCAGTAAAATAAATTTACCAACACGCCGTTTAAATCTCTGTTTCGCTTGTATATTCCTCTAGTGATATGTATTTTTATATCTGAATATCCGCAAACATCTTTGAAAGAAAGCACTTTTATAAACCATCTTTTTCGTTTGCATAACATTTTAAATGACTCGTATTTTTACATTCATTTATCAAGTCATTCAGAAAATAATTTGATAAATCAGGCGAAAAGAACTGTTTCACTTCGTTTGTGTTTCTTTTAAATTCACTATCTAATATTGAATTTAAAAAAGATTTTAGTTTTTCCATATAGTTCAGTGATTAAAATTTCGTGCCCGCTTTCAGACCTCACACTGACGGGAAGGTTTCAAACCTTTGCGGGCTATATTGTTACACTCTGTTTCCGTATAAATTCAACTTTGCGTTGTTAATTTCACGTACCGTTATTTCATTGCCTAAAGAATCGTACTTTATGTATTTGTAGTGACAATTTCTAAGGTTGTGAAATACTTTCGCTTTCTTTGCGCTTGCAAACGTTTCATTAACCTGATATTTGCGCCAAATTGCAGCCGTGAATCTAGGTGCAACGTTTTTCAATTCGGATATAATTATAATTTCCATATATCAATACAATTTAAATCGTTTATTTACTTTTTTATTTACGTTTTAAGCCACTTTCATACGTAAATAGTATAAATATATCACAAACGTATGAAAGTTGAAATTTGTGGTTTATTTTAAGCCTACAATATCAATAATAATATCTTTATAAATTTTTGCCCAATGATATGCTAATTTGCTTGCATATTCTAAAGTAAGTTTAGCAGATGGAGTTTTAACTTATATTTTGTACCATCTTGTAAGGTTAACTCAAAGTATTTATATTTTTCTGTTTTCATATATATAGTTGTTTGTATTATTAATAAATCTTATAAGGCGTATAATCAATATTATTTGCTTTTGCTATTTCTTCAGTTTTTCCCTCGATAGCTTTATAAGATATTGCAATAATAAAGTATATTCTTTCGTTATGTTCTTGCAATCTGTTCACGTTGAAATTAAAGTTTTCAAAATTTAGTTTATCAGCATACAAACCGTATTTTTGCACATATAACAGTTTATTATTTGCCCAATTTTCCATAACTTTAATATAGTTATTGTTTGCGTTCTTCTTTAAAGCCCAAACGCAAAAACCGTCTTGAATACTTTTGTATGCTTCTTTTCTTGTTAGCAAATTATATTTTTTAGATGCTTTTTCGTTTAATAATATATTTGTAGCTTCTAGTTTAATCTGATATAAATCTTTCATAATAGTATTTTTTTTAGGTTATTTATAAATTATTTTAGCCTTGTATTCAGGTTCATATCATCTATTTATCAGAAAAGCATTTAAGCCTGAAATATTATATCCTTTGGCTTTTTTCGTGCATTCTCTTAAATAGTTTGCATCCGCTTCAAAGTGCATATTATCTTAAGTAGTACACAATAATATTATGAACACTTTCTCCGTCTGCATCGGGGGATATTTCATACATATATATCACATTTTCAGTTAGTCTATAGTACGACTTTTCCCCTTTTTGGTCAAAGTATAACCATGAATCATTAGAGAACCTCAGCGCATTTGTCTGTACTTTTGTGACTTTTCTAAATTCCATTTGCGAAAAATCAGGCTTAAATATTTCAATAGCTTCACTGGTTTTAGTGTGAAGTTCCTGCTTCGAAAAACATGCACCGATTAAAGCCGATTCTTTCGATGTCAATAAAGAAATAAATTCCTTTTTAGTGATTTTTGTAGCTTTCATAAGTCAATAATTTTGTAAGTTAAAAAATTGTGCGCACCCTGATAAATTGAATCAGGTTAAAAAGCCTATCTTTGTGCGCTAACCGTGTGTTACTCTTCTTCTGTTTCTTCTTCCGGTAGTTTTTCTTCCAGTTCATCTAACACTTCCGAAATAGATTGATTCAGCAGATAGCATCGTATTGTGACGTCACAACTTTCCGCACTTTCAATAATATCGGCTAAATCTGTGTTGAACTCGTTACAAGCTTCTTTTAATAAATCCATGTTGTGACAAATATTTTCTTCCGCTTGCCACGCGTTAAAAGTATAGCTACCTGAAGCGTTGCCCGTTACCGAATCATTTACCCAAAGTTCGTCGTATAATCTTTGTTCGAACTCTTCTCTATCATTTTTCAACTCTTCGATATAGTTATATTCGTTAACAACTACATTTTTAACATCTTCTTTGACTGCTGAATAATAATCGTATCTTTCCATAATATAATATTGTTAATTGTTAGTAACTTTCTTTATTTGTTGATTCTTTCTTTAGTTGTAAAGAACTTTAAAACCGAAAATGCGCCGTCACTGTATAGTGCAATAGACTTTATTTTTGCGCTTGAATACAATAGCTTAAAAGCAGATTCAGGCAAAGCAACAGAGCACACAAGAAAACTTTTTCCGTTCTCTTTAATTTCAGTAAAACCACCTTTTTTGGTAAAAGTCTTAACTACATATACATTTGTCATGATTGAAGCTTTTTATAGTTAACAGATAACAACACACTTGCAATAACCAGTAAAGACAAGCATACAAGTAATGTAACTTTGTCTTTCGACATACAGCCGACAACTGGTAAGAATATAGCGGATAGCATTAATATGTGAGTTCTCATAGGGCTATTTATTTAATTTGTTCAAACATTCTACAGCATCCCAACTTTCAAGCATAAAATCACAACCGTTCCATGTGTTAGAATTAATATCCTTGTACAAATTACTACATTTCACACGAACAACACAACCAGCGTTGAATACTGATACATGAAAGTAAATGTACTCTTTACTTGTATTCTTAATTCTCTTAATCTGCTTTTCTGAAAGTTCAGAAAGAACTTCTTTTACCATATCTTTCATAAGACTAATATTTAATTGTGAATACTCTTTTGTTTACTCTGCATTTTCACGGGCTTGTAACCGCCTAATAGGCTGCATTAAACAACAACAAAGAATTAATATAAATATCATACTACATTAACTCTTTGTTGCACAATATATATTAATCCGTTATTTTCTCAAAGAAAATAGGATTTTCTCGCGTAACGAAATTATTTGTAATTAATATTTCGCTTTCTTCTGTTTCGGTTCTTTCCTTAACATAGACGTTTGTAGCTATATTGTTAGAATAGTTATTATTTCCGAATAGTATAATAGCGTCATCGTCTACATTTTCAAGAATCTCAATTAATTCTCTTTTTGTCATATACTTTGCATTTAATACGTGAATAACTAAGAAAAAGGTTTAATTTTAAACGCAAATACTATTCATATTTGCCGCGCTCACTTTGCGCCTGCCTACCTTACCCGCTGACATTGCGACGGCTTTATACGTCTCCGAAACGTTGGCGTTAATTAATCATAACGCTTAGCAATCTTAACTTTGTCACTTACTCGAAGCATCTCCGTTTTTGATTACACTACAAAGGTACGAATAATATTTATATCTACAAATATATTTGTAAAATATTTCTCAGAGATCTGTGTTTTTAACATTTGTTTAAAGAGGACTTGTATAATATACTGTGGAATGTAATGTAATAGTATATTATATTAGTATAATAAGTATGTATGTAGGAATATCCTTTATATATGTATATTGTTTGTATTTTTACGAACAAAGAAATATTAGTTAAATGTTTGACTATTGTATAAACAACTAAAATAAATATAAAAACAAAGTTGTAATTATTACAAGTTTACAAAAATAGGAATATATAAAACGTTGTTTGTGAAATTAAATAAGAAATGAGTAAAGTATAAAATTGTAATGAATACAAAAAGTAAAATATATCAATAATAAATAATTTATAAAAGTATAAAAAGTAAATACTTGTATTAATACTTAATACTTAATAAATACAAACAGCGAAAAAGCGAAATGAACGAAGAACCGGCAACTGAATAATGATTCGGAACTTTGCGAATTTTCTTTACACAAGCGCTTTCTATTGGAAAATATTTCTTGTGTAAACTTTTTATCAGGCTTGAAACTTTATGTTGACAAATTACTTTCCATTGGAAAATATCTGCAAGCAAACGATACGTTCGTATTGTTTATTTGCAGCCAATGTTAGACGTGTTCTTTCTTCGTGCTGATATATTGTATCACTTTGTTTGCGTTCGTTGAATCTAGCGCAAATAAACATGTTTAGACGGGGTATTCCTTTGTACCCTTGAATCGTACCCGAAAGATACCCCCTAGCGGGGCGGGTGCTGATTTTTACCCTCAGAGCGGGAGTTAGGGAATCCGAAAATTTTTATTATAAAAAAATATACACTTTTCCTATAAATTCTAAAAATATAGATTCTGAAAAAATTTTTTTCCCAAAATTTACCCTATAAACATTGGTTTTCTCAATTTTCTCACTATCTTTGCATCAAGAATAAGGCTATACTTCTAAAATTTGCTTTCTTATAAGCCGATTTTTCCGATTTTCTTTTGAAATTGGTACAAGTTATAGTCTTATCCTCTAAAAATTGAAAATTTACGTTTCACTAAAATTAATTTGTATGGAATTTAAGAATGTTATTTTTAACGAAGACTGTCTTCTTACCATGAAAAGAATGAAAGAAGAGGGTGTAAATGTTGATTTGATAGTTACAAGTCCTCCGTATAACACAGGTAGGAACTTGAAAAGCGAAAGGGCGAGAAATAATCACGAAGGGAGGTATGATGAGTATTCTGAATCAAAGACAAATGATGAATATGATTCTTTTACCGTTGATTTATTTAACGGATATGATGGGATATTAAAGGAAAATGGAGTTGTTTTGTATAATATTAGCTATGGCACTGAAAATCCTACACAGATGTGGACTTGTATAGCTGATGTTTGCAGAAAGACTAACTTTATGATAGCTGATTGTATTGTATGGAAGAAAAGCTCTGCTTTACCCAACAATGTTAGTCCTAACAAGCTGACAAGGATTTGCGAGTTTGTGTTTGTCTTGTGTAAAAAGACAGATTACATGAGTTATTTTATGAACAAACAAATTTCATCTTTGAGAGAAGATACTGGGCAGCGTTTGTATAAAAACGTATTCAATTACATAGAAGCTGCAAACAATGATGGGGTAAATCCTCTTAACAAGGCACAAGAAGTACATTGCTGTCAACCCTATAAGTGATATTCCCGAAGAAAACGGAATGTTCTGTCCTCCTAACTGTGATATTTACCGAATGACTACGGGTGAATTTATAAAAACCGTGGATTATCCGAAAGAAAAAGTCTTTGCTATCTGCAATTATGTACCGAATTGGCATGGTGAGAATAGCATGGAGATTGTGAGAAAGAATTTTAAGAATTGTTACACATTTTATCCTGATTGATTTATGAAAATCCGAGAATTAGAGAAAGAGTTTGTAAAGAAGGGTGTAAAGTACACTCAGATTGAGAAGAACGATGTTTATATTTTGTACAGATGCGAATGTTTGGAATACCACGATGTCTACTATGAAGTATTCAGACTGAAGTTAGTTCCTCCTCATCCATACGATACAGGTGGCTATGACATGGTTGAGGCTTATCCGTCAAATGAGAACTTCGGATGCAATTCTTGGTGCTGTTCTGACATAGATTCCTTGAAAAAGGTTATGAAGAAGCAGTTTGATATAGATTATAAGGCTTAATTTCTTAAATTTACTGTTAGATAAGCGTGATTTTTCGATTTTCTTTCTTTGAATGATAACTTGTATAGATTAGTCGGAGAAAGTTCATAAATTGCGTTTATCTAAAATTATTATAATTTAGTTGTAGATTTGAAACTTTATACTTAAATTTGTGGTGTTAAATTAAAAACATAGAATTATGAAATATTCAGAAACAGGTAATTTTACAAAAGAACAAATTCGACTTGCTAAGAATATAGCAAGAAACATTAAGAAACTAAGTGATACTGGTTGCGTTATATTTGGTAAACAAAATACCTTGTTGGTATATCTTGATGAAGATTTTGAACATGCAACCACAGAAATAACCCAATCAGACGGTTATAGGTTGAATAATTTAGAATGTGGCGACTTGCATGATAGCGGAGCGGACGATGAAGAGTTTTTTGAAGAAGGATATATTACGGAGGACTAACTATGCTTAGGGGAAGAACAATGCACGTTTATAGCCGTGACGGAGATATTTACTATGGCAATGTAATGTTTCGGAATATAAAGCCAATGACAGAAGAAGAATATGACAAGTTTATAAAGGAAACTTTAGAAGAGCATTTTCCTAATTTAAAAGAAAAACGATATTGTATAATATGGAGGGATAATTATGGCAAAGAAAGAATTTAAAATAGGAGAAGTGTTTCAGTGCGGATTGGTGAAGCTGAAATGTGAGAAATACAAAATAAATGGAAAAGGGATTTCTTGTAATGATTGTTACTTCGAATGGGAATGCAAGGATATGGCAGGAGAATGTAGCGCAGGAAGCCGTGAAGATAAAACAGATGTTATTTTTGTAAAAGTGGAGGATACAGAAGAATAAAATATATGGTAGTAGAAACAGAAAGACTGGTTAGTGTAAGAGAGTATGCCGACTACAAGGGAGTTTCCCTGACGGCAGTCTACAAGTGGATTGACAAAGGAGAAGTAAGAGGTGTCAAGATTGGAATTTTTAACTTTGTAATGCTTGAATTGGATGAGGCAAAGAAGATTAAGGAAAGGAAAGTATCAGCCTGTTTCAAAGGTTGAATACGTTGTTCAGGATTGTCCTATTTTGGGAAAGAAAATTGTTGTACATTATTTAGATAACGAAAAGAAATGAATATCAGAGTTAATAAGTCGGAATTTGTAAAAGGTCTTTTAGTAGGAGGCTCTTTTGCTGGCAGAACAAAGTTTTTGCCTATTTTAGATTGTGTAAAGATTAAGGTTAAGAACGGAAGCATGGTTATTGTTTCTTCTGACAATGAAAATGCTATCAGCAAGCGTATATTCGGTGTAGAATCGGACGGTGAGGTTTCATTCTGTGCAGGTTATAAAAGCCTTCTGTCTTACGTGAAGCTTATAAAGAGTGAATTTATAGACTTGGTGGTTGACGATGAGGTCAAGAATTTGGAGGTCAAGCATGATAAGGGAAGTGTAAGTTTGCCTCTTTCTGATGCTTCTGAATTTCCTTCGATGCAGCCTGATGAAAATGCGGTATGTATCAGCATGGATAGTGCTTTGCTGAACAACTGGATTGTAGACGGTCAGGTATTTGTTGGCAATGATGAGTTACATCCAGTAATGGGGGCTATCTATTTCTATTGCGACAAGGGAGAATTGGGAGTATGTTCTTCTGACGGTCACTACATGTTTACGGATTTTGTAAGTTCGGAACTTGAAGATTTCAACTTTATGCTTAACAAGGGAGCATTTAAAGCCGTATGTGACGTATGTAAGGACTCTGATATTGTGAAAGTAAGTATTGGTACTAAGAACATCAAGTTTTCTTCGGACGATTGTTCTGTTTTGGTGAGAACCATTGAATCAAAATATCCAAATTTCAAGTCCGTTTTCCCGAAAAACAATCCTATAAACGCAAAATTGTTGAAAAAAGACCTTGTTGATGCAATTAACAGATGCAAACTTGGTGCAAGTCAGACTACTTGTCTTGTCAAACTGAATATTTCAGGCATGAACTTGGAAGTCAGTGCGCAGGATTTGGATTTCAACATCAAATCTGTTGAAAATATGCTTGTTGAGGCTAACGGAAGCATTGTTATCGGCTTCCATGCAGAGAAATTGCTTGCAGTATTGGGTTGTATAGGCACGGAATACGTAAATATTGAGCTTTCCGAATCTTCAAGGGCGGGATTGTTCAAGGAAGATGATGAAAACAGTCATAAACTGTTGCTTCTGATGCCTATGCTTCTGAACGATTAAAAATATTTTGGTATTTTATTTGTTTTTACTTTATAAATACCTATATTTGCAGTGTAGAATTGCTTTGTTAATAACAAATCCTTGTCGGTTGGATGGTTAAACCGTCATTTTTATTGAAAATTGGTTTAAACATTTAAACTTTGTATGATTATGGAACAGAAATTAGTAAAAGTGCCGTTTGAGGTAGAAATGGCAAAGAAAATTACAAACGGTGAGATAGAAGGTAGAATATTTGATGATTATTATAAATGCTCTGTAAGAATAGTGGATTTTAATTTTCTTAGCAGTAAAGGGAAATTCAATGTCGCTATTTCAGAGAGGGGGGAAGGAAAAGAGGTTTATTCAGTATTTAACGATGAGGGTATTATCTATTTAGACAGAGAAGATAAATTAGATAAAAACCCTGTATTTATGCTTGAAATCCCCGAATACATGACTTTTAAAGATGGGGATGTTGTAGCGTGCGGATGGGAAGAACATAACGAAAGCAGTAGTTGGATAAGTATTATAAAATCTGTAAATACTTCTGCTGATGGTGTACGTACAAGTGACTATGTAATATTAATAACAAAAAGCAATAGCAATACAGATGGGGTTATAAAGTATGACAGTTATACTACTTCGGGAGAATGGATAAGAAAAGCTACCGAAGAAGAAAAACAAACACTCATTGATGCACTTAAAGAAAGTAAAGAACCTAAAGCCAAAGAATACTTGAAGCATTTCTTTAATATTGAAGTAAAGCCGGAATGTAAATTTAAAGCAGGACAACCTGTAATTGGGATTGACGGAAGAGGTGAATGGAGATACGATTTATTTAGCCATTATAAACCTGAATATCGTAACGGGAATTATGTATGTTCTGCAAGAAGTTATAGCACGTGTTTACCTTACAACGAAAATACCGCCCATCTAATAGGCACAACAGGAGGATGGGAGGAATGATATGGGAACAAATTATTACAGAATGAAAACTATCTCAAAAGAGGATAGAGAAAAATTGCACAAGAAACTTGATGAAGTTTTGGATGTTAGAGGCGGGGATTATATACTTACGGAAGAACTTGAAGAGATTAAAAACAAAAGTGAAGTGCATATCTGTAAATCCTCTTGTGGATGGCAAGTAAACTTCGACCATAACTGGGGAAAGTATTATCAGCCGAACAGAAAATCACTTGAAGCATTTTTATCCGAACCAAACACATGGATTGAGGATGAGTACGCAGAGAAAATATCCTATGATGATTTTTGGAAGTTTGTAAAGGAGCATAATGAACATCCTCGGAATAGATGGACTTCAAAGAGTTATAGAGAGGAAAGCGGATACGATGACTCTTGTTATTGTAAAAAAGATATTTTAAGATGCAAGGAGTTATTCGGTATAGATGCTGGCAAAGAAACTGACTTTGAAGTAGACAGTCTTAGGTTTGCGGTGTTTAGTGATTTTATTTAAAGATGTAAGTTATGAGCATACATTGTGGCAAAGGAGAAGTAGTAAAACATATAGCAATCCAGCAGATAGACGATGTAACTTACGAGATAACAACTTGTCAGCATCTGTCAAACTATATGTATATAAACGTGAAAGACTTAAAAGAGCTGAAAGAGGAAGTTGAAAAGGTACTTAAAAGTTTGTAATTAGGATAGGCGGTAGAAATATCGCCTATTTTAATGTTATTTAACGTAATAAGTTTGTATTATAACTATAAAACACTTACATTTGTATTGTAATTAAAACATAAAGCTATGACAGAAGAAGTAAAACAGTATTTGAGCCGATTAAAGTCTATTAAAGACAAGGCTTTTGAGGAAAGAGTAGTTACTAAGACTATTTACGACCGAATTAAGAAAGGAATGTATGAAACCGTAGAAATTGGCGGTATGATGTTTATTGTAGAACCTAAAAAAGAGGAGGGAAAAGAATGAACGAATTAGTATCAAAAGAAACAATAACAAGTAAAGAGATTGCAGAGATTACAGGTAAGCAACATGCACATGTGATGCGTGATATTAGAGGACTGCTTGAACAAGGTGTAAACGAATCCAATTTTGGATTGGTTGAATACAAAGACGCTAAAGGAGAAAACAGACCAATGTATGTGCTTACAAAGAAAGGATGCCTTATCCTTGCAAGTGGATATGACGCAGTTCTTCGTGAAAAAATTATCAATCGTTGGGAAGAGCTAGAAATGAAAGAGAAGCAAAAACTCCAAGTTCCAACAACCTTTGCCGAAGCGTTAAGGCTAGCAGCCGAACAACAAGAAAAGATTGAAGAGCAACAGAAACTTATTGAGGTGCAAAGACCTAAAGCTGAATTTTATGATGATGTAGTGGATAGCAAAGATGCTATTGATATGCAAGCTGTAGCAAAGGTTATCAATATGGGTATGGGTAGAAACAAGCTATTTGAGTTTTTAAGGAACAACAAAGTGCTTATGCAGAATAATCAGCCGTATCAGTCATACGTTGATATGGGATGGTTCAGGATTATCGAAAGCAAATACACTAAACCAAGCGGGGATATTTGTATAAACCTAAAGACGGTTGTGTTCCAAAAAGGAGTTGATGGCATTAGGAAGTTGATTAAACAAAGAAGAAAGGAAACAAAATGATTCCTATAAAGAAAATATTAATAGCGATAGTTTTTATTATATTTGTTGAAGCTGTTATATACTTCTTCTTTGCTTTTTGTAATTGGGAAGTTAATTGGATTCCAAATGTAGAAAGATTTACTAGATTTGTATATGCCTTCTTAGCGTTTTTCGGATGTATGTCTGCTGTCGGATTTGTTTTAAGTGAAATGGAGGATTGATTATGAAAATATTTGCCAAACAAAATACAGAACTTGAATCTGTCTTGAAAGGATTTTACGAGCAGATGGAACGTGAGAAAACAGAAGTAATAGAAATGGTTGAGAAGTTTACTTATGCTAAACCTATAAACTTCGGATATTATTGGTACTTCGGAATAACTTGTGTATGGGCAGAAGATACTATACGTTTTGCAGATATAACAAGTCTTAAAAATGTTACTCCATATAGGGCATACGGACATACATACTTTAAACCAAACAAGAGGACTAAAGCCGGAAAGAAATTTGTAAAGCAATGGAAAGAAAAGTTCAAAGGACTTGACGGAAAGGTTTTATCTGATTATGGAATACCTGTTTATCACGAAAATAGCGGAGTTTACTATAATTGGTTGCCGATAAAAGACGGTGAAAGATATGGCATTGAAGTAGCTTCATCAATCATTGATAAAATGGATAAAAGGGATGAAAAACAATTCGATATAGATGTTTGATTTCTCAAAAATATTCATTATATTTGCGGTAATGTTTAAAGTAGTGCGGTAGTGGGAGTAATTAACCCACGAATGAGGGGTTTATCTTGTTCCTTCCCCTTCCGCACTATTTATTTTAAAGGAACAGGAAATAAATAAGGAACAAGTATGAAAAAAGAAAAGTTAACCTACGCAGAAATGCTAAAAGACCCGAGGTGGCAAAAGAAAAGACTTGAAGTAATGCAACGTGACGGATTCAGATGTCAGCATTGTCTTAGAGAAGACAAGGAATTGCAGGTGCACCATTTGTTATATAGAAAAGGAGCTAAACCTTGGGAATATAAAAATGAAGAACTTGTTACTTTATGTAAAAGATGTCACGAATTTGAAGGAGATGCAAAAAAAAGAAACCTATGAAATCTTTAATGAATTAAAAAACACCTTTGCAGAAGAAGGATATTCAAGGGAATTACTTAATTCTTTATTATCTAAACTAACACAAGTTGCAAAATCAGGAACGATGGATGTGGATTTTGATGATAAATCTGCTGTTGATTTCTTAAAAGAAGGAATATATGGAGTTCAATACTTTAGTGATATTTTATCAGCTTCACGTCACCGTGTAGATGTACGTGATTTAGTTGAGCATAATTTCCATAATATGTTAGAAAAATACGATAAGGAGGTTGAATATGGAGAGGCAGACTAAAGGAATTTGGATTCCTATCGAAATATGGGAAAGCAAAGAATTGACATGGAATGAGAAAATCTTATTTTTAGAAATAGACAGCTTTACTTCAAAGGAAAAAGATTGCTATTTCTCAAACGAATATATAGCGAAGCTGCTTGGAGTTACAGAAAATTCTGCAAATAGAATATTATCTTCTCTAATCAGTAAGGGGTATGTTATTAAAACTTCATTTGACGGAAGAAGACGTTTCATTAAAACAGCATTTTCTTATGATAAGTCAGACTATTCACAAAAGAATAAGCAGGATAATCAAGAAAGAATAAACAGCTTGAACGAAGATGAATACATACTTAATAAATGTAATAATACAAGTAACAATAAAGAAGAAAAAGATAAATCTTTTTCTAAGAAAGATGCAACTAAGGAAATTATTCAGTTTTGGAATACGCAGACTTCTGATTTTTCTAAAGTTAGAAAACAAACAGCTGACATTGAGGATAAACTTGCAAAACTTATAAAAAAAGGGTATTCTTTGGAAGATGTTAAAAAAGTAATACTTTTGTGTAATTCATTACCTGACTTTTATAAGGGTAGGGAAAAAGGTAAGACTTGGAAAGCAAGTCTTTCATGGTTGTTAGCAAATACTAAGGATAAGTTTAATATGATTTATAACGGTGATTTGCATACTACATTTGAGCAACAAAAGATTTATGAAAGTATTATGAATGGTGATACTGATGATATGAAGATGGAATATAGACCGCAGTTAGATGGTTTTAATCTACATTGGAACGAACAAGTTAAATGTTACATCTCAATGTATGATATTGACATGCTTTTTGATGGGTACACTGCCGAAAACAGACCGTCCTCTGCTATGGTAATGAAAGGTGGTATAAGATACAAATGGAATACGCAAACAAAGAAATGGGAGGTGCAATAAATGGAAGAGATTTGGAAAGATGTGGTAGGATGGGAAGGAATTTATAAAGTATCTAATTTAGGAAGAGTACGTTCTTTGGATAGACATGTCAAAGGTAAGATGAGGAACGGAAAGAATATCAAAGGAAAAATACTTTTTCAAAGGTATGATAAAGATGGATATTTAACTGTACACTTAAGAGATGCCGACAGTGAAAAGAATAAGCTGTGTAAGGTTCATAGGATAGTAGCAGAAGCATTTATCCCTAAAATAGAAGGGAAAGATAGTATAGACCATATAAATTCCATACGAGATGATAACCGAGTAGAGAATTTAAGATGGTGTACAGTTAAAGAAAACGCAAGTTTTCCTATGGCTAAAGAGAACAAAAGCATAGCTACTAAAAATAGCTATGATAAATATCCCAAATTAAGAAGAATGAGGTCTGATACCTTATCTAAAAATAAGAAGATTAAGATTAAGGTTTATAAGGGAAATGAGTTTTTAGGGTTTTTCGATTCTATTTTAGATTTTTCTAATAAATACAACTTAATAGCAAGTTCGGTATATGGTTCTTTTAGGAGGAATAGAGATTATAAAGGTTACATATTAGAAAGAGTGTAGTGTATGGATTTAGATGAGATAAGAAAATGGCATAGATTATTCAAACCAAACAATGAGTTGTTTGAGATACGAATACTTTCAAAGCCTACTATAAGCGGATATTTTTATGATATTGAGGAAGCTATTAAAACACTTCCTCAGTATGACAAATACCAAATTTACTTTACGGTTAATCAAGTAAAAGATGCTTGTTCAAGTAGAGTGCAATTTAATAGATTTCAACAAGTACAAGGTAGTGCTACTTCGGGAAACGATATTTCTCATAGATGGTGGCTACCGATAGATATTGATGTTGAAAGACCGACAGACGTAAGTTCCTCCGATGAAGAGAAACAATATGCTCATAAAAAAGCTGGTGAAGTATATAAATTCCTACAAAAAGCAGGATTCCCAACACCCATAGTATGTGATTCATCTTCGGGGTATCATATATACTATCCACTTGATGCTGACAACACACAAGAAGTAAAGGCTGTTATAGAAAAGTTTTATGCAGTATTGGGAGATTATTTTACAGATGAAAGGGTAAAGATTGATAAGGTTGTAGGTGATGCTAATAGAATTATGCGTCTGTATGGTACTTTTGGTAGAAAGGGTAGGAACTCAGAAGAAAGACCACACAGAATGTCTAAAATTTTATCTTTCCCCGATTCCTTTGATAGAATGGGTATTGAAAAGGTTTCTGAATTTAACTCTAAATATGAGATAAGGCATGAAAGGCAGTATAAATTTAAGAAAACATATAACAATAATGCGAATGAACAATTTGATTTAAGAAAGTTTATCCAAGAACATAATATAGAAATTGCTAAAGAGTTACCTTATGGCAATGGTGGTACAAAGTTTATTCTTAAAGAGTGCCCTTTTGATTCTTCTCATAAAGCCCCAGATAGTGCTTTATTTCTCAGCTCTGACGGAGCGATAGGTTTTAAGTGCCTCCACAATAGCTGTTCCTCTTATGATTGGAAGGCTTTTAGACTGCATTATGACCCGCACGCATACGATTATGAGAATAGACCACCACAACAATATATGCAGCCGCAAGGCAGGTATATGCAGCCTCAAAAGAAAAAATATGAAATAAAAGAGGAAAGCCCTGAATTGGGTAAGAAGTGGTTTAGCATGTCTGATATTAAGAAGGTGGATTTATCAAGTCTTATGCACATAAAGACAGGATATACTGAACTTGATAAGAAGATTGTAGGTCTTTATGAGGGAGAAATAACAATTATATCGGGCAGTAACTCTTCGGGGAAATCTTCATGGATAAACAATCTTATCTTGAATGTTATACAGCAGAATTTCAAGGTAGCTTTATGGAGTGGTGAGTTAAGACCTGATGTATTAAAGACTTGGATTTCTTTAAGCGCAGCAGGGAATAAATATATTCAACCGAGTAAAAAAGATGAGGGTAAATATTATGTTCCTGAATATGTTTCTCAAAAGATAGACTATTGGATGGATGGAAAGTTTTTTCTTTACAATAATGAATACACGAATAAATGGGAACAGATATTTAATGATATGAAGGAGCTTGTCAAGTTAGGGGTCAAGTTGTTTATTCTTGATAACTTATTTTCTTTGGATATTGATATATTTGAGGGGGATAAGAATAACAAGCAGAAAGAATTAATTCTCCAACTTTGTGACTTTGTAAAAAAGAATAAAATCCACATCATGCTTGTCGCTCACCCAAGAAAGGTTACTACTTTTTTGAGAAAAACAGATATTAGTGGAAGTTCCGATTTAACCAATGCCGCTTCCAATGTGTTTATCGTACACAGAGTAAATAACGACTTTTTAAAGACAGGTGGAGAGTTCTTGGGTAATACGGTTGTCCAGCAATATTCAATGTTTGGCAACTGCATAGAAATTTGCAAAAACAGATTGTACGGAGTTGTGGATTGTCTTGTTGGAATGTACTATGAAATACCTACAAGAAGATTTAAAAATACAGAAAGTGAGGATATTCACTACGGTTGGGAAGAAGAGCCAGTCCAGCATTCACTGACCTACGAGCAGCCGCAGTCTGACTTAGAGAAATTCCAACAACAGTTTGACAATGCAAGTAGTAATTTACCTTTTGGTTATACGATAGAAAAAGGAGAAATACCATTTTAGTATGAAAGAAAGTTATGTAAAATTTGGAAAGATTACATGTCCTTACTATGAGAAGGGGAAATGTATCAAGGGAAAGAAAAGTTGTGACGGAGAATGTCAGGAGTTAATTGATTTTTTAAAAAGCTTGAAGTTATGCCAGTAAGAAAAGTAAAAGGTGGTTACAAGTGGGGCAAATCGGGAAAGGTTTATCCCACTAAAAAGCAGGCTGAAAAGCAAGGTCGTGCTATTTATGCGAGTGGATATAAAGGAAGTAGTAAAAAGTAAAAATCAGAATTATGCGAAAGTATTATTATTACGTTTACAGAGTTGATGGTATGGTTAGTGGTAGATTTGGCAACGGAATATGCTATTCAGATAGCGGTGAGTTTGAGTTATTAGGAATGATGGAGGTATTGAAAGACCAAAATGAGGCAGATTGTGTTATTACCTTTTGGCACGAAATATCTTCAAGTCAATACCAAAAACTATTTGAAATGTTTTGATTTTCAAAACAAATAGCTTATCTTTGTAAAAGTAAACTTTATTTTTATGGAAATAGATTTAAAGAAATACAGAGAAAACGCAAGGATTCACAATCTTTGTTCCGAGTATTCGGAGGTTTGGGACAGATGTAAAAGTGACAAGCAGATTATGGATATGGCTTTAGGTTCTAAAGGTCTTGACTATATCTGTGATACAATAGCAAAAGGATGGGGCATAAGTCCCGATATTATATGCAGCAGATTTGCACGATTTATCAACGGTGGATATGTTGCTAGTCTTAACGGATATAATTCAAAATTGTACTGTCACTACAACGGAGAAATAGAAGCTGACACTACTATCATGGGAATCATTGAATCAGATGTTGCTATCAATGTTTCTTCTTTCAAGATTTGCGATGTATATGTGACTGGCAAATGTCATATAAATGTAAAAGGCGAAGGCTCTATGGTTCTCGTATGCTATGGAAATCCCGAAGATATAACTGTGAGTGGGAATTGCGGAAATTTGAAACGTATCAATAAGAAAGAAAGGGACAGATATGAATGAGGACTATAAGTTTTATATGTCAAGATACATAAATGACGAAGAAGGATGGGAAGCGGAAGTAGAACTTACCGAAAAGTTTAAGGGACTTATATTTTGTCAGGTTGAAGGATTGAGCAGCTACGGAGAGGTAAAAAATATATACACAGAATCATTTGCTGAATCAGACATGTTGAGAGTGTATTTGCCTGAAAAGGTAACAAGAGAAAGCACGGATATAAAGCTGACGGTTGTATTCTCTGACAAAGATAGACGAGATGTGTACGACAGCTTTGTTGAGTTTATCAGCGGCAAGATTATCAAGTATTGGGACAACGTGAGAAACCGAGAAGTTGAAATGATACAGACTGACAAAATAAAGGTAGACGAGGATATTATTTACGGAAGTGCGCCATATATTGCGGTTGAATTTCCGTTCAAGAACATTAAAGGTCAAACAAGTAAACATGTATAATTTATGAAACCACAAGTAGATTTTTTTATTCCAAGTTATGAAAACGAAGATGAAGGTATGGTACTCCACTTCACAAGTGTAAATGAAATTGATTCAGTAATTGAAAGTCTGAATGAGGCACGTGCAGAGTTGGAACATCAGATTGAAATGAAGCGTATCAAGAACAAGGAAAGACGGAAGAGAAGAAAGGAAAGAATTGAATTAGACAAGACTATTGTAAGGGATAGATTTGAAGAATTGTATAAAGATTTAAGTATTCCTAAAATGAGCGAGGATTTGTCGAAAGAGTACGAAAAAGTTTTCAACTTGTACAACAGCCTACCCGAATGTAAATTGAAGTCAGACTTGAAACCTTACGTTGAGCTATCAAAGGCTTTAATTGATGCAATGAAGAATGACTAAATACGTTCCATACATAGTGATAGCCGTATTGTTGGTGTCTTTGTTAGTTTCATTAACCAACAGAAAGGAGGTGGTAATAGAGAAGATTACCAGCGATACGGTTTATTCCGTAAAATTAGATACGTATAAGGTCAAAACACCGATTTTTATTACGGAAAGGATAGTTGATACCATTTACGTAAAAAGTGACGAAAATGGCAATATACTATTGCCGATTACACAGAAGTATTACAAGGACAGTCTTTATGAAGCATGGGTAAGTGGATTTAAACCAAGTTTGGATAGTATTAATATTTACAACAATACTAAATTTGTAACTATTACAAATACTGTAACGAGGGAGATATATCCTAAACGAACTGATTTTTATTTAGATGCAGGCGTATTGTATATGAATGAGAAGTTTGCTCCTAATATCGGTGCTAGTATAAAGTTCAGAAATGACATGACATTGAGAGGCGGTATAGGTTACTACGACAAGAATTTGTACTATATGTTTAACGTAGGATTTAAATTGAATAAATAAACGTATTTTTATGCAGTTAAATATTGAAAAAGAATCGCTGGTTAAGGTTTTGAATGAATGTTACCAGCATGAATTACCTGAACCTTTGAAAGAGGGTGACAACAGAATTTGGGTGAAGGCAGTCGCTAAGGTTTGGAAATGTGACGGAAGTACAAACTATTGCGTGGTTGCAAATGACGGAAGCAACAACCCAGTAGTTATGAAAGACTTCGGCAATCCTGCTACTATTATGAAGTATGATGAAATTTATCCTACTTTGTTTTTAAAAGACGGATATATGCCTGACTTGCGCAAGCAGTCTGACTGTATCGAATATCTTGCAAAGCATGAATACAAAGCTGATGAAGTTGCCGCTTATCTTTCTTCTAAGGATGAAAACGGAGAAGCAAAGACTGACGAACGGAAGAAATCAGACCGTGACAAGGTTAAGAAATGTATTATCAAGTGTGCGATAAGAGATTACCTTAATTATTTGGAAGAAAGAAAATACGAAAGAAACTTTACTAAAGATTTTGAATATGGAAAAGAAGGAACTGAAAACGAAAATTGATGAAGTAGTAAATCAGATTAAGACAAACAGCAAGGACGCTAAGTTTGCGGCTTCTCTTATTGACAAATTACTGTCTTTGAAAGGTCAGTTGGATGTAGAGCCTATGCGCTTCTGTATTCCTGAAAAAGACGTGATTAAGGAATATGACAACGATTCAATCAGATTTGTGAGATGTAAGGGCTATATTGCTTTTCAAGCGAAAGGTGGATTTTCTCTGTTTGTCAGTCCTAGAATGTCGGGACTTTATCAGCACCTTGAAGGTCTTTTGGATATGAAAGACAACTTTGACAACTTGACAGAAGAACAGAAAGAAGGCTATGCTACATCATACCTTTACACGACAATTTTAATGCAGTATGTACTTTTTGCAGTATCTGATGCTAAGATGTTTGCTGACTTGGCAAACGATGTCATGAAGCGTTACGGAGAGTTTTTGGATAGATGTAAGAACATTCCTTTGCAGGAAGAAACTCATAAAGAGAACGCAGAATTTGAGAACAACATAGAATTGGCGAATCAAGTTTTGCTCGGAGATAAGAATGACAGAACGGTTGGATAATTAAATATGGGAACAGATGCTAGAATTTTCTAACGTAAAAGTATATGACCTTAAAGAGAGCGTCATAGCAAGTAGAAATGCAATGAGATTGGAAATGCCTGAATACACGGATGAAGAGTTTGAAGAAAGCCTGAAACGTGCTATCAAGCTGGCTAAATGTGGCGGTGGTACTGGGCATAGCAACTTTAGGAAAGGTATTAGAGTGTCTTTTGATATGAAATACACTCAGTATATTACTAAGCAATTTCAAAGATATGGATTTTTTGATTATGTTTCTTCAAGTTCTCTTATGCACAGAATCACTAAAATGGATTTTGACAAATGCTGCAATAAGTATGTAATGCAACCGATGGTTGAATATATGGATGGCTTAGTCAATACATACAACATTATGGCAAGTAAAGAGGAAGAGGATTGGAGTTATGAGTTTAAATTGAGAAACGGAGAAGTAATTGAAGCTAAGACTAAATCAGATTGCTTGTACCATCAGTTTATGCGTATAATTTCTAACTGTCCTATGGGAGCGGAATTGTTCGTTCGTGTTTCTACGAACTATGAGCAGTTGGCTACGATATACAAACAACGGAAGAACCACAAGTTAAAGGAGGACTGGGGAAATTTCAATAAATTTGTTGAATCTTTACCATATGCTCACGAACTTATTATATGTGATAAGGAGGTACAAGTATGACAAAAGAAGAAAAATTCTCACAGATAACAAGTGAATTGCTTGAAACGTACAAGGCAAAAAATAAGGACTACGGAGATAGTTTTGCCAAGTTGTTTGAGGAATACGGAATGACCTATTCTATCATTCATTTGCAGGAAAAGATTAACCGAATCAAGTCTTTGCAGAAGAAAAGCAATGAAGTAAAAGGTGAAACATACGTTGATTCTTTAAAAGATTTAGCTAATTATGCAATTTTAACACTTATAGAGTTGGAATCTTAAAAAGAATTATTACATTTGTAATGTACTTCATAGAATTAAAGAGTTGATAATTGTTAGTATTAGCCTAGATGGTCTGTGAAGATAGTCTAGGTTTTCTTTGAAATTCGGGCAAAATGGGTGAGTGATTTAGCCAACACTCTGCAAAAGTGTTTTACAGCGGTTTGAATCCGCTTTTGCCCTCTATGTTTTCATAGATGTTGTTTTTCACCATGAGCAGGATTTGTGTTCTCATATTATTACAGTTTAAATTTTTACGCAAAAGGGTTAGCGATAGGTTTTTCATGGTGGCTTATCGCTGGCTCTTTTTTTTATAGGAGGTTAATTTATGGCGAATAGCAAAGGGAAAGTAAAGGTTAAGGTGGAAGCGAAGAAGGCGGTTAAGCCTAAGATGGGTAAAGGTACTGGAGGCTTTATTACAGCAAGAGTTATAGCTAAAGTAAATAAAGATAGAGCAAATGGATAAGTTTGTAGTTAGATTTTGCATATTTGGTTTGAATACATATATGCTGATAGTTTTGATTTACGCATTAAATGGAGTAGATATATCTGAATATGACTACCTATTTACAAATTCATTGCTATTTGGAGTGTTGCTTACTATTTTGTCACATACACAAGGGAAATATCATTGTAGGTGGGCAAGATTTCTTTGCTATAATCTCGTTTTAGTCCCAATTGTTAATTACATTGATTGTAAATACTCTATATTTGATACAGCAGAAGAATACATATATTTTGCTTGCGGAACACTTATGTTTGCTACAATATCTACTATTATACTAGCTATTAACCATTCCAGAAGAGCAAGAAAAGTTAAGAAATCAAGATACAAGGAGTATGGAATTAAGCGATAAAACTAAAGAAAAGATAGATAAATTACCTATCGTATTGAGAATGGCAGTCAACTACTTACTTGACATGGTTGACAAGATTATAAACGGTGAATGTAACGAAGATACGGTAGCTTCTACTATTGCTACACTGAACAACAATGCAAGCGGAAGAGTATGCAAGGACGATGTGCTTAACTACGACAAGGCAGGTGAAATACTAGGATTCGGTGCTACAAACAGAAGCGGTCTTAAAGTCGTACTTGACAAATACGGAATAAAGCAGGTAGTAATAAACAATCAGCGTTGCGGTTTCTTACGTTCCGATATTATGGCACTTCGTGATAAGCTGAATGAGGATATACGTAAACGTGAAGCTAAGAGAAAACGTAAGGAAGAAAAGGAATTACAAAAGTCTAGGCTTAAAGAAAACAGATTGAGAAAACTATTTAAAAGATAAAGGGGAGCTATTAAAACTCCCCTTATTTATTTTATTCCCCTACTTGTTCAACGTAAATGCCTACAAGTTCAGATAAGTTCTGATAAACTGCTTGTTCGTCTGCCAGCATCAATCAACGCCTTTGCTTCTTCTTTCAATTCTTCTTTCACAATTCAAAACATTTAGTTAAACATTAATTTATCGTCACAAATATACGTTAATCTTTTAAATATACTTCATCCAGGAATATTTTTTTCTGTTACTCAGGTAAAACATGTCACTTTCATTGCTGTATGCCTCCTTCTCAAGTGATATGTTTTTGTAAGCATTTCCTTTATAAAAAAGCCTTACAATCCATTCTACAATATACCACAAGTAGAAGAATATATATAACATTTCTTTCATTTGTGCTGTATGTATTTCCTCGTGATTAATTGTTTTAGCGTCTATATTTGCTCTTTCTCTTACAAACAATACACCGAATATGTTTATTGCCTTAAACCCATTAAAAGGGATTATTTTATTTCTTATTATCTTCATATATCTTACTGTTTACTCTGTTGCTTTATCTGTTATAGGCGAATAACTTGCTACTGTAATTTCGGGTGTTTCTTCTGCTGATACGTTTTCAACTGCTTCTGTCGCCTTGTATAATACATTATTGTAGTTTGTCTTAAAATCTTTAGGTATTGACTGGTTAATAAAATTACTCCAGTTCGGGAACAGCTCCTTAACCTGCAATGCTTGTTCGTCCGTAAGATTCATAGTGTTTATACTTGATTCAAACAGCTTAGACATAACATCTACCTTTTCTTTTAATAATTCTATGCTTTCGCTCGAAGTGCTCTTAATAGAACGTATTCTTTCCGCTTCCGCTTCGTCTATCTCAGCAAATTGGTCTAGCCCTTCCCATGAAGGAATTGTAATAGTGGTTAAGATAGGCTTGTACTTGTCCTCTACTTCTGTTAATGTAATGTAGTGCTGGTATGCAGCACTGATAACCTTGCCATAAGATTGATTTTTAATATCCATAATTATTTTTTATAAAGGTTGAACTTCTTGAACATCCGAAACCATTTCTTCAAAGGCTTTCTTTACAAACGCCTTATATCCGCTGTCGATGTACTTTCGGATGATTTCTATTTCACTCTCATTTGCTTCTACTTCTCCGTCTTTATAGATTCTCTGTGCAAGGTCTAATTCTCCCAAGTCAGAAGTTTCACGATAGATGTAATTCCCCAGTTCTTTCGAGATGTCACGAGGTTCCAAGTTACCTTCAATGTCCCTTGTCGGGACAGCTTTAAAATTAAGTTTTTTCATAATTAAACAGTTTTTATAGAAAGTTTTATTTAAAATGTTCCAAGTTTGGGTGATTCGTAATAAACAGCTATAAATACTTTTGCATCCATAAGAGACCAGTTGTTATAGTTACTTGTCGTACTATATTCAAAGTATGTACTATAAATGTTTTCAATTATTGCAACAGTTAATTTTCCATTAGATAAAGCTGTTATCTGAACATGATAAAGTGTATTCCCTATATTATGTTTAACCCTATAGCGTCCTGTTGCATATTTTGATACAGAAAATGTAATAGGATTTCCTGAGCTGTTTGGAATATTAGTTCCCATTTTATCAATGACACTTCCGGAACTTGATATATAAGCAGAATATATACATTTAACATAATGAACTGGAAGTCCTAATTCGTCTTTATTTTTACTGTATGTTAGAGTAATGCCAGTTTTATGGATGTGAATACCTGTCTGAGATTCATCCAATATTTTAAGTTCTCCAAATGAAAGTCTTGTTTCACTTCTAAGTATTTCTGCACCAGAACCATCATAGGTATACAGTTCTATTCCTGACGGAGTTATTCCTATTGCTTCACTTCTTCTATCATTTTTTTTATCATAACTATACATATTAATAACTCCATAGTTAACAGGACCGAAGTTACCAAAGTATATATTTAAAAGTGAATTATTGCTTTTGGATATATTCATACCGTCTTTATCTACTAAAGTACTTATACCATCGGCATTTGTTGCATTAAGTGTTTTTACTACAAGAGCATCCGCTTCAATCAGACTTGTACGAATATGCCCTCCCTCAATGATTGTATTTCCGGCTGTTGCTGCTGAAACCATATCAGCATAGCTGGCATATCCTAACTTTTTAGCCATATCCTCTTTAGAGGAGTTTATGTCAGAAGTGACATCGCCTGAGTCAGCTTTATTATTGATTGTGCTCTGCAAACTACTATTAAGAGAACTGAATGTAATCTTTCCTTGTAAAGATACATCTTTTCCGAAAATACTTATGGCGTTCTCTTTAACGGTAATTCCTGTCTTAATTTGTTCTGTTGTGGAATAATCGCTAGGTGCAGCACTCCACGGTGTTGACCTTTCTCCTTTTTCGACTTTGAGATTCCAAACACGGAAGTAACCTATTGGTTTATTGTCTTGTAACACAGAAGAAATGTAATAAAAAACCATTTCAATATTAGAATCTTTGATATTTGTATCACTACCACCTAAAGTTAAGGGAGGAGTAATAATTTTACCTGTACCATTAGATTTTAAATTAGGAATACTATAAGCAGTCCAACCAAATTTATCGTCAAACTGAACCCTAAAATATGAGTTCTCCGTTGCGTTCCAAATAAGATTTCTTGCTTCGTATTCAAATGAAATGGTTACTATATCTCCTTTTTTTAAACCTGACGTTTTGTATAATGTATTTCTTTGATTTGCTACATTATTAAAAGTAGTCAATCTTTTTTCGTTGCTTGTCAATAAAGCATAGTTTTGATTAACAGATTCATCTACTTTGTAGGCATAAACTTTTGTAAAGTAAGCTTCGCCTAAATTAGATGTCCCTTTAATACTGAAACATATACTTGCAGAAATAGAATCTGTTGGTATTGTTATATATCCTGACAAGGTATTCCATCCTTTTGTTTTGGATTCTATTGCATCAAGCTCTATGTATTTGTATGTTTCATTTTTCAGTTTTATTCTAAGACCTACTGTTACTTTATAATTACACTTCTCCGCATTAACTAAGGCAGTTACATAATATTTTTCTCCTACATTAACATTAACGTATGACTTAGCATAAATCGTACCAACTGTACTTTTCATACAATAACTTGTAGGACAACTATTGTTGGCAGTTGCCGCGCTAACTCGTGAACCTCCGGTATAAAGCAAGCTATAATTAGCATCATCGAAGCAACTGTCAGGAACAATGTTGGTTATCTTGCTCACACTTGTAACCTTAGAAGAAATACCAATCCAAATGTTATCAGGTTGTAACGCGACTTCTGCTTTGCTTACACGTGTAGTCAGCGCTGACAAATTGTTATTAGTCTGATTCAGGTTGTTCTGAACGGTAGTTACTTCTGTCTTTTCGGCTTTTAGCAATAATTTTTCTGAGTGCTGTTCTATGACTGTCTGCATAGATTTTACAGTCGTAATCGTTGCGTACTTCTTGTCTGCATTTTGTCCGGCTGTTGTTATAGCATCATTCTTAGCCTTATTTGCCTTGTTGGTAGCATCTGTAGCAGCAGTAGATATAGCGTCCTGCTTTGCCTTATTTGCCTTGGAAGTTGCGTCAGCAGAGGCAGTACTTATTGCTGAAGTCTTTGCATCATTCGCCTTTTTGGTTGCATCGCTCGCAGCAGTATTAATTATTTCCTGCTTAATAGTAGTAATTTCAGTAGAAGAAACCTTACTATTAATTTCACCTTCTAATACACTGAATTGTGATGTTACCTCTTTTTTATATTCAGTCAAAGCGTTTTCCGAATCTTCGGGAGCAGGTGACCAATCAGTTGCTTTATTGCCTATTTCTCCCTTTAAAAGACAGATGTATATCTTCTTATTTAAAGAACTATCTGATATAGTAAAAAAAATCAAACAACCTTCTCTATTTGTTGTTTTATCAATAGGAAATGTATATTGATACTTTACCCAATTATCTGATAACTCACTTATCCTCAAAGTCTTTGATGATATATTTCCATTATATTTATTTTGAATTTGTATTGACATTGGGGTTTTTATATTCTCTTGGCATTTAGCATAAAATGAAATTGTGACATTTTTGTTTTCTAACTCCGCATAAGGTATATTAGAGTAAGAAGTTGATGCCATTTTTATATCTCCAGTTCCTGCCTGAGTTTTCAAGGAAACAGTAACTTCATCTAACGGTATTCCTCCTACATTTTCAGATACTTGTTCTTTTGAAACAGAATATTTTCCTGTACCCCAATTATTAGCATACCAGTCACCACCATATTTAGTATTTCTAAATAAATTTCTACCTCCAATCTGAATATTATTAATAGCATTATTGGTGTATTCTTTAGAAGAAGTTACAGCAGCAGTAATACTGTTGTTGGTCTGCTCAAACTGTGAACTTACCGTTTTCTTATAAGAACTTAAATCGTTGGCTATACCTTGCGCATAATCACGTGCCGCATTTGAGATAGCGGTTAAAGCATTTGTTCTCTGTGTATAATACGTTGTCTGCTTTGTAGCAAAATCAGAAGGAATAGCAATTGTTTCAGGAGATGAAGCCGTAAGAGTTACCAACACAGCACGATAAGTCGTGTGTGCATTGTTGTAATTTGTAGGAGTACCTAGATTGTACTTACTATATCCGTTTGCAATCTGTGTCTTGTCTGCGTCAATTCTAGCTATTTCTTCTTTCAATGACTGCTTTTCTGTTGGAGAAATAGAACCGTCAGAAGCCCAACTATCTAATCGGCTCTTAGCTTCATCAGCATCACTTTGTGCATTGTTTGCTGCCGCTTTTGCGTTGGCAGCATCCTTTATTGCCTGATTAGCCTTTTCTTGTGCCGCATCTGCGGTTTGTCGTGCAGCATCTGCAAGGGATTTAGCCTTTGCTGATATAGCGTTCAATAAATCGGTGCGAGCATCGTAGTAATCCTTAAACTTGCTTCTGAATGCAGCTCCTGATATATTACTTGTTGTTGAAAGACTTGAAAGCAACGGTGTTATATAAGCACTTAGCGTATTATAAGCCGTATCGTAAGCAGTCCTGCTTACTCCGTACTTGTCAGCACTTGCATTGTTTTTAGGCTTTTCAGAAACAATAATATCCCATTCTTTTTTTGTTTCCTGCTTTTCCTGAGCAGTCAGCTTGTTGTCATTTGCTATATCAGACAATAAGGCGTTTGCAGTTGCCGCGCTTTGAACGGCGTTATTGGCTGTCTGCTGTGCACTATCAGCTGCTTGTTTAGCTGCATCTGCCGCAGCCTGAGCCTGATTTGCCTTAGTATCATCCGTATACTTAGAAGCAAGTTCCCAGTGCTCAATAGAAAACTGAGCATTTGCTTGTTTGGCAGTCTTGCATCGAAGCAAATCATTCTTGTAGCTTCCGTATGTAGCATTAACCCACAAATCTCCAATATCATACACCGAGGCATTAGACGGGGTAGTCACAAATACCCTTCTCTTTCCATCTGCCGTGTCCTGCGCTTTTTTAGCGTCAGCCAAAGCTTTTGTGATATCAGAATCGGTTATTACCTGCCATGTATACTTACTACCACTCACTTGAAAGCGATACGCTTTTCCATTACCATCATAATACAAGTCGCCTAAATGTACGTTCTTGTCTTCGTTTGTAGTCCAATTTACAGCAGGCTCGTTACTTAATGTAGGAACTGGTTCATAAAACCATGTTTCAATAGCACCGTCTATTTGGTTTTTAACAGCTTCTAAATCCTTAGATAACTGATTTACAAATGAAATGTTTTCAGATAAATCAGATATAGCATCGTCTACTTTTGTATTGACTTCCCCTACTGCGTTGTCGATATAGTCCTTTACGCTTTCTCCCGAACTGAATCTTATTGCATCGGCAATAATCATTACTTCCGAACGAGAAAATGAAACAAATTCTTTTCCGTCCAATGAGTAAGAATTAATTCCACGATACAATTTAAAATACGGTGCATCATTGCCGTATGCAGACAAGATAATAGCTGCCTGACGTGTAGCATCAGACTTATTACCCAACTGTACGATATCATCGCCAGCCTTAGGTTCAGTAGAACCTGTATCGCAATCGGTTTTAGAAAGGTCTATATAGTTATCTCCTGTGCCTACAACAGCACGCCAATAGTAGGTATTAGTGACGTTCTCATTAACACCTTCCTTAACGTTAAAAGTCTGTGCCCTTGCCAAGTCACCGACAACAAATTCCTGCTCTATTGTTCTTTCTCCGTCCGTGTTCTCAAAATAGCAACGATAGAAATCTCCTTTATCCTCTACTTTGGCACAAGACATCGAAGCAGGAGTAAGGATAATCTGACCTCCAACATGCTTAATCTGCTGTATAAGTAGTTGAATAAATGTAGCTACCTTTCTTACAAGCATACGGTCTACCTCCAGATAACTGTCACCGTTTTCGTCTTTTTTAAGGCAAAATCCAGCTCCTAAAGCACCAGTAGAGAAATTAGCTGATTCTATTCCGCTTCTAACGAGAATAGAAAGCAAATCTGCAACACCCTGCTCGTCTATTTTAGCACCTTTCAGTCCTTTCTTGTAGTCGCCTATCGTCAAAGCACCTCTAAGCAACAAGTTAAGCAACTCTGCTGCTCCGTCTGCTGAAATCTTAGCACCTGACTTTTTGCTTAGATATGTACCTATTTCTAAACCGTCAATCAGCTTCACAAGGTCGTTGAATGTCTTTTCTCCCTTTGCGCTGTCGGCTACATCCTTTCTAAGAAAGTATTTGTTTCCCTGACTTAGTATGTCACCGCTTCCTATATTGGAAAGTACGTCCTGCTTAACACCGTCAAGCATTGTTTGTAATGAGTTCTGACCGATAGAAAGCGTATCTACCAAGTTTACTTCTATTTCAGGCAATGGCGAATCTGAACTCATTGTATATGTAAAGTTGTCTACATAGAAAGTATACTGTACCTTGTTGTATTCTACTATAAGCCGTGAATTTTCGTTCAACTGTTCAAGAATATCAGGATGTTCTGCAAAGAATATACGGCTGAACTTTATGGAGAAGTTAAACTTCTCGCTGTTGTTTTCTGCCATATACTGAATGAGGTATTCTTTAAGGTCGTTTTCGGCTTTGTATATGTACGAATCGGGCATGTTTATGTTCAGTATGACAAATGTATCACCTGCTTTCGGTTTGAGGTTTTTTGATACATTAGGCATGACGTTTGTATAGGTTGTATCGTCTTTCTTTAGTGCAACCCATACTTCATAATTTACCGTATCGTTCTGTCTGTCCTGCGGTGTTTCTTTCTGCAATCCGTCACGACCGCATCTTACGTTTCCGTTCTCGTCACGTAACAGATTTCCGCTATCGTCTATCTGAACCAAATTCTTTTGTGTTTCATCTCCTGCTCCTACTTCAAATGTGCAAGAGCCGCACATACCGCTTGTAAACGAAAACTCCATATTTCCGCTTTCAGAGGCTTGGTTGAAAAGATTGAATCCGTATTCTCCGTTGAACTTTCTAAGCTTTCCGAAGAAGTAAGGATGAACGTATTCGTTTTTCTCGCCGTCAAACTCATCACTGTCATTTTCGTCATACGCAAATTCGGTGAACATGTCTATTCTAAGTCCTTCCGCATTTGTCATTCCCTTGATAGACGGTTTAATATCTTCTGCGGTAACTTTGCCCTCTAAAGGATTGCCCTCTGAATATACGTTCTCAAATGTGTAGTATTCGTCTGAATCAGGCTTCTGATATGTGTCGTTCAGCGCATTGTAGAATCTTTGCCCGCCTTCCGTTTCTCTGTATATAGGCGGCATAAGTTCCGTACAATAAGGTATCTGCTTGCCTATATTCTGTGTAAAGTAGTCACCTACTACTAGTTTAGGGCTTCCGTTAAGACTTATACCTATTTCTTCAAGCTTGACTTCCTTTCCGTTCAAGTCCCAATATTCATAGTATGAACTAGGGAATGAAGCCTCAAAGTAGAATTTGGCACTTGTCACAGAATCACTTACAATGCCAGTGTAGGAAACCTTGAATACAACCTTGATTGTGTAGTCACCTGCTGCTACCTTATCTCCGTTGTTCAGGACTTTGTACTGTGTATCTTCTTCGCCATATCCCTTAATCGTAAATGACGGTGAACTTAAAGCACCCAAGCTGAAATTAATAGGCATAAAGGCGGTATTGACCGTAATGCTTGCATCATGCAGTATCGTTACGTTTACAAGGAATGTAGCCGTACTTTTATAAGCACTGCCTTCTTTTCTTACTGGTATTGATATTTCAGAATTTGCTTCGTAGTCGACAAATGTTGACGAATTGTAAAACTCGTAGGAATTTATGACAACGACATTTTCGCCACTTTTCTTTGAGTAGATACATTTGTCAGTCGAACCTACTTTCTCGGCAAATTTGACCGCATCTGCAAGCAATAAATCGGATTGTGTCAGACCTTGATTGCCTGAATATACATTTATCGAAACTTCACCTTTTGGTGTCTTGTTCGGATAGTAGTAAGGAATGTTGTCGCTGCTTCCTACACCAGTGATTCTGTTTACAAGGTTGTAGTTTGCGTTCTCTTTTGATACGGAAAGCAAAGCACCGTCAATGCCGTACTTCATCACCGTAGGTATTGCGTTCTGCTCATATCCTACGTGTATGGTCTTTCCGACAAAATAGTAAGGCAGCTTATATACATTGTATATTTCCTGCAAAGCTTCAAGAATGTATTTATCCTCAAAAGATACAAGCTGGCTTTCAGAAGTTATGCCCTCGTCAATTACGGCTGTATAGTCTATCTTTGAGTAGGACATGGAAGCATTAAGTCTAGCGACAAATTGTGTTATGTCACCCATGAACTGTACTTTCAGACTGTTTGAAACAACACCGTCAATCGTGCTGTCACCCTGAACCGCATCTATGAAATAGGTATGGTTGAGGACTTCACGTTCGGATTTGAGCGTAACCGAATGTTCGTATCTTTCATCCTCGTTGCTTTTAGACGATGAGGGCGTATCTTTTACATAGAACTTTTCTCCGTCAAATGAAGCATATATCTTGTCCGTCCAAAGCTTGTCGAGGCAAAGTCTGTGCTTTACGGTAGCCTCTATTGTGGGTACACCGCCCATTCTTCCGTTTGCATCGTATTTGAAATCGCCTATGACAATCTGTTCCGTCTTGTTTGGGAACGGTGTATCCTCGATTCCGTCTACGAATGTGTATAACTTTAAAATCTTCTCCATTGTGCACATATATTTAGCACAAATATACTACATTTTTGTACTTATTACAATTATGCAAAGTTAAACTATGTTAATTTGTTTGCAGATTGAAAATTAATGATTATATTTGCTTCGTATTTGATAAATGTACCGTGCGAAAATTGTAGAAAGTTCTTTTTAATAAGATATACTATAAAGAAGGCATTGGGACTACACACGGTACATTTCCAATGCTTTCTTTTTTTTTTATATACTTTATGTTGTATCGGCTAGAAACCTCGGACATAAAGTTAAACGCTTAGAGTAAAGCCCATGCTTAGGCGAACTGGGGAGTTAATGAACGGTAGCATGGATGCGGCATACACGCATAGGTTCTAAAAGTTGTTTCATGTATGCAGGTAAACAACCACGACTGATGGGGTGCGATGTGACGACTTGTTACATTAAAAATCCAAAAGAGTGTAACCTAAAAAGAGGATTGTACCTCTAAAGGGGAATTTACACTCTTTCCAAAATGCTCAGTTCAAACTTATTACCCTGAATAGCTAATGTATATAATAGGAATATTATAGTAAGTATATATTACTAATTAGGTTATTAGTTAATTTATTCCTATATAAAATATTTATTCATGTCAATTTTTAATTTAGTAAAAAATGTCTAAAAAATCAACAACAGAAGAATTTATCGAAAAAGCAAGAGCTGTACACGGTGACAAGTACGATTACAGCAAAGTTGAATATAAAGGAAACAAAATTAAGGTATGTATAATTTGTCCTATACATGGAGAATTTTGGCAGAGACCAAATGACCATTTAAGTGGTTATGGATGTAAACTTTGTGCTAACTTTGAGAATGGGGAAAGGTGTAAGAGTAATATTGATGAATTTATTAAAAAAGCCGAACAAATTCATACGGGTAAATATGATTATTCCAAAGTTGAGTATATAAATAATCATACGAAAGTATGTATTATATGCCCGATTCACGGAGAGTTCTGGCAAATTCCAAATTCACACTTATTAGGTCACGGATGCCCATATTGCGCTAACTGTAAAAAGATAGATGAGAATGCGTTTTTAGAAAGGGCTAAAGCTGTTCATGGCGCGAAATACGATTATTCTCAGGTTGAATTTGTCGACAGTAAAACGTATGTTAATATAATTTGTTCAAAACATGGTAGTTTTTGGCAAACACCTGAAAGTCATTTAAGAGGAGCAGGATGTCCTCGTTGTTCTTCTTCTAGGGGAGAGAAGGAGATAGAACGTTTTCTAAATATTTTGGGCGTTAACTTTCAACCTCAATACCAAATAAATCTTGAACAAAAAATGTTTTCAAGAAACAACATAAGGGTTGATTTTTATCTACCAAAGTATAGCACTATAATAGAGTTCAATGGGAAGCAGCATTATGAGTATAATTCATTTTTCTATAAAAATAGAGATGACTTTGATATACAAGTTGAACGAGATAAAAGATTAAAAGAGTATTGCAAGAACAACAAGATAAATCTTATTATAATTAAATATAAAGATATAGATAAAATAGAAAAAATACTTGAAAAAAACATAATTAAGTTAATAAAAGCTAAATGTTTGGATGCTTTTGTTGAAGTTGCCAAAGATTATGTACCTTTACAACACTATGATAGTTTTATAAAAGATATTAATTTAAAGTTTAAAGACCTATGAAAATTCTATTTATCATTGCACTTTGCATTTTTGTTGCGCTCTCTTTCTACAAGTACAAATGTACTTCAATCAGCAAGTATATCAATTTCGTTGACAAGGAACTGATGAATATCGAAACCATGAAGCGTGACCTTGAAGATTTAAGTCCTAAGGCATGTACGTTTACTTATTGGTTTGGTTATATCACCTCCCTTCTTGTGAAGCTTTCAATCGTATATCTTTCATGTTTAGGAATTTCAACACTATGACAAACAAGGGAAAGATTGATTTTATAGACAGTGTTCTAGTATATAGTTTCCAATGGGAAATAAATTTTAAGAACATACTTTTGTCTATGATAAAGAAAGCTATGCCCGAAGCGTTAGATGTAAGTATATGTGACGATTCTTTCGACAATTATTACGTATGCGTAATTTATAAGGATGAAACAATTCACAGCCTTTACGAAATACAAGACGGACTAGTTATTGACATGCTTTATGATTTGTGTCTGTTTATTAAGGAGGATTGACTATGGAAATATATTACACTGAAGAAGAAATCAGGAATTTCCCAAGATGTGCCTTATGTGGAAGAATAATATTTCCTGACGAACCTATTTATGGCAATTTTGTATACTATTGTGAATATTGTTGGTTTAATCATGTAAATTGAGCCTATGGATTTCGGACAAGATTACCCAAGTGACGAAGAATACGATGATTTTGACAATTATAATGATGAGTAATTTATGCAAAGAAACTATGTGATAAACAGAGGCAATTTTGAAATAAGAATTGACTTTGGAAAAGAAAACTCAAAAGACTATACCACAATGGTAAAGTCTGAGATAAGAAACGGGAAGGCAAAAGTTGTCGAAGCAACTACTTTAGGTAAAGCCTACAAATGGGATAAGGATAGGATAAATTCATATCTCATGGAATTATACGGATTGGAGGATAAAGAATGAAGGAATTTTAATGTTTTATATTGTATTTAATTATTTGTGGCGTTCCAATAGAACTGATATTAAGATATTTCAATTACACCCCTAACATAATGGAAAGTCTTATCCTAGGTGCTTGCTTTTGTATCTTATACGAAATTAACAATAAAAAGAAATCCCCACCTGCTGAATGAGTAAGTGGGGATGTTTATTGTATTTAAACTAATTCTACATATAAACCTACTAGCGCACTTAAATCGTGGCTTAATGGAATGCCGCTGTCACGTGTACATCTGTATAACACGCCATCCTGGGTATAGTATTTATTGGCAAATATTTCCATAGGAGGCGTATATGGAATAGCATCATCTATTGTACCCTCATGTTCTTCATCAACTACTTTCCACAATGATGCAGTTTCAAGACCTGGCTTCCCAAAGCAAATCGTCACACTGATATTTTTCTCCTTTCTTCACCGACAAGTCATCCGCTGACCACATCGGGAAAAGCGACTTTCTTTCGAGTGCCTGATTATTCGTAATAGGAATAGCGTGATACATTCAGGTATAACATAAGCCTTGTATGAGTATTCGTCTATCTTATCAAGCGAATCAATATCTTTCACCGCTTCATCGTGCTTCATTATTCCGTTGGCTTCTTCTTCCGTCACTTCAATGTAGTTGTCTTAACTTACATTCTCTCCTTTCACAGACTTATAAAAAAACATCTTGTCCTTATCCGACAAGTAATATCCTTCTTTTGCTTTTATCTCTTTCATAATTACTCCTTTCGTTATGCGGATGCAAGTGAAACATTTGGTTGTGCTTCAAGTGCTGCTACTACATCAGGGTCAGCATTATACTTATTATAACAATAAGCCGAAAGTGTAATTGTAATTTTTTTTGTTGGTGCTGCGTTGTTAATGATGTAAAGTAGGCTGTCTTTGGCAAATAATGATGAGCTGGTTATATTTAACGATGTATTAAGTTTTGATATGTTTGCAAATTGCATAGACACACAATTAGTAAACATATAATCAATATCCACATCATTACTTGCATCAAACTGTAGTGTATAAATTAGAGAATAGCAATCAGTAAACATATAACTCATATCTATAGCACTGCTTGTATCAAACTGTGGCACAGAAGTTATAGAATAACAGTTAAAAAACATGTGATTTATAAACGCAGCGTTGCTTGTATCAAATTTTGGAACATAAATTAAAGAAGAACAACCAGCAAACATATAATTCATATCTACAGCACTGCTTGTATCAATCATAGGAATGAATATTAGCGAACTACAATCTTTAAACAATTTGCTTAAACTTGCCCTTTTGCTTGTATCAATCTTAGGAAGATAAACAATTCTATCTTTATATTCCTGAATATTATCAATAGTCAACACACCATACAGGTCAATATTATCCTGCGGTACTTTATGATAAACATCATCTTCTTCATTCCAATTAACACCGTGCGTCTGATAGTATTCTATATCTTCATCAGTCCAACCAATAGCTTTCAACCCCTCTACGTCTGCATGACCTGTAAAACCACTACTTCCACCACCGCTTTGAATACTTGCAATCTTATCGGGGTAGTTAGCCAACACATCTCCCACATCACTAACGCCTTTCGCTTCGATAGCAGCCTTAATCTTTGCTTTGCTATCTAATATTTTATTTAATTTCTCTGCCGTTGTTCCCATATCAAATCACCTCCTTAAACCATTTATAACCATAAGCGGTTTTTAATTTACCGTTCAAAGCTGACGAGATATTGCAACCTTTTACGTTTAAACTTTTAGCCGCCTCACATACTCCATTATAATGAATAATATTTCCGTTTTTATCTATAGAATATATTCTTTTCCTTTGGGTAATACCTGCAATTATATGCCTTCCATTATAGGTGTTATTGTATTTTATATCACACCATTCAAGATTTCCTTTTCTATTATCACTTTTATTCTCGTTTTTATGATTAATAAACTTATAATTTTCTTTATTATCAATAAATGCTTCTGCTACAAGTCTATGCACTTTACACATCTTTACATGACCTTTTTCGTTTCTAAACATAACGGTAGAATATCCATCTTTATCTTTGTACAAACGAAGTTCTTTTTCTTTATATAAAACTGTTCTACCCATTGAATCTACCTGCTCATATCTATTCCTTTTTACTTTCCCATTATCACTAATACTATATTTAGGGAAATTATCTATAACTTTCCACATATTTATTACTATATTACACACTTTCACCATTTATTGAATCCAAAATAGCATCAATGTTTCCGATTTGCTCTAATGTAGCATACTTTCCGTCTGCCTGAGTAGATGTGATAAAACCGCTTACATCAGGTATATCACTTGGTTTAGCCAACTGATTTGTTTCAATATATTTAGGTACACCACTTCCATCAGAAACATATATTCTTTCTGTACCTTGTATATCACTTACTTTATCCGTAAGTTCACTTAGTTTCTTTCCGTTTACTGCCATAATTATTTATTGTTTGTAAAGTGCCAATAATTTTTATCTACCTTCTTGGAGGTAGCCGTATTTTTGCTTGTAGTAGAACGTGTTTTTCTTGTTTTCGTAGTCGTATTGGTATCATTTACCTGATTAACACTGAAAGTCTGTAAAACCGCACTATCTTCAAGTATAAAATAGCTTCCATCTTCCATAAGAAACAAACTTCCGTCCTCCATCAGCAAAGCATCCGTTATATCAGGCTCAGGAGGATTTACGTTTGCATTTCCCAATTTAGGTGCAGGGTATCTTAACCCTACACCAATTCCTATATTGAATCCACCCATAGCTATTCCATACCGTAAAAAATTCTGTAACTTGTCAAATCTTCCGGCTTTACGTTAAGCTTCGTACATACGACAGGATTCCACGTACTTGACATGAATGGGAAATCCACAAGCCCAGTATTATCTGCAAGCTGTACGTTTATTACGTATACCGAAGCCGCATCGGTGGATTTAGGTACAAGCATGATATAGAAAGAATCAACCTTGTTAAATTCTCCCTGACTTGTTATCTCTCCACCGTTTCTTATCTTGTCACTCATAAAAGACATATTTACCTCCTTTTTAAAAATTAGTTATTGTTTATACCACACTGTTGACATTTCTCTTTGAAAGTCTGCATAACAATACAATCTTCTGCTTTCTTTACGAACTTGCATCCGCTTGAAGCGTAGATAGCTTCGTGTTTTATATCAACCCTCAAAGACAATTCCCTTACCTCTTTTTTTAAAGCGTTTATTTCTTCGGTAGTAGTCTTTCGGTATTCTTTACTGCTTTCCGTGTTTTGCTTGATAACATCTTGCAACTCGTCAATCACAGTACGCATATTCTCAATCTCAATGCTGTTTTTCTTTGGTTTTGCATTGTAGAAATTGAGAATCCATCCACCGCCAAGAAATGCTCCAACTGGGACTAATACATTCTGTACTATTTCCGACCACTCCATTTACTCTTTACTTGCGCCTCCTACGCCATTTTGATTTGAATCAACATTACTGTTTCCACCATCTCCGTTATTATTGTTCCCGTATTGCAAGGACATTTCTTTTTCTTTAAGCTTAAACTCTTCCTCTTTCTGCTTTTTCATTCTAATCTTTTCGTCAGGTGAACTTTCAGTATTCTTGTCAATCAGCGTTTCTTCCGAAATGCCACCTGCGCCTTTAAGAGAAATAAGCATGTTGTTGTATTCTGTATCGTTCTGCGGTCGCCATACCTTGAACTTCGCATTAATGTCTATGCTTTCAAAATCAGTCACAGCCGTAAGATTCTTGCCGTTATTGACAAGTTCCTTTGCAAGTCCTTCCTTAAACAACCGGCACATCTTATCCGCAAAATTCTGCCAGTCAATAACACCCTGCAGGGCTGTTTCAATATCCAAAGACTGTGTAAGCATGATAGCCTGAGCCGAAATATCACCTGAACTTTTTACATCTTTAGGCAGAAGGAAAGTAGCACCGCATCCTTTCTGAATGGTTTCTTCCATAAGACCAAGCGTATCAATCATATTCTGCGGACTAGGCGGTGTCTTGAAATCTGCACTACCGTTGCCTTCCATAGAAGTGTCATTCAGAATGACCGCACCTGCGACCTTTTCAGACAAAGCCTTGAAGTTACCTTTTACATACAAGATACCCCAACCGTGCCGCTTCTGAATAACCAAGAACACGTTGTATATAACCTCGTAAACTTCGATTATGCTCTGTACGTTATCCCAAGCTACACGACCTCTCTTAGTCACCAAAGGTATCTCACTGAATCCGTGCGGCACTGGCTTTTCCATTATCCAGCTATAAGGATTTACGCTGTCGTCATTCCATTCGCATACATATCTGTACATATACGTATCGTCATAGCTGTCAATGTACTGCGTATCTCCTACTGAATAATACACCGATTCAAGTATTCTGTCACCGTTCTCGTCATTGTGAGGGCAAAGAATATATCCATCTTCGTAGCTTAATAGTCTAGCCTTGATTCTTCCCTTGTAGTCAAAGTAAAACAAAAGACCTGCATCTCCGTAAGACTTCTGCGCACTTACAGCCTTTGTACGCATACCGTCCATATTTCTCAAATTCCAATACTGCTTGAAATCAATGAACGCCTTGTTCTGTTTTTCGTCAGGCTCTGTATTCATCAACGTGAACTGCATAGGATTTCCGCACAAGTGAAGAACGTGCTTGTCCCTGATTAATCTCTGATAAGGAACAGCCATTTTCTTGTATTCTATCTCATACATCTGCCCTTTCTTGTTCTTCATAGTAATGGACGGTATATTCTCGTCAAACAGTACCTTGTGGCTCATAGGGTCTAGTTCTCTGACAAACTCGTCTTGACTTACTACGTTTCTCTTGATATTAGACAGCGTAGCCTGAATCTTGCCGTTTATGGAAACTTCCTTATCCAAGAAACCATAGTGGCAGTTATTACCAGCGACAGTGCCCCTCGTGAAAGGCTTCTTCTCCAAAAGCTTTTCAGGGTCTGCCAACAATTCATCAATAAGTTTTCTAGTCTTACTATTCATCTCCGTTCTCGTTTTCGTGTTCTTTAATACTATTCGGGTTCTCAATCAAATTCCAATGCTGCATCGCATATTCCTTTGTCTGCACCCAACACTCCCTATGTGTATGAGGACATATCGTGTTGAACTTGGTTTCTACGATTATCCTCTGCTCGTCCTGCTTCTCCGATACAGCAAACTTGTCGTTCAGCTTTGTACGGATTTCAATATCAAGCTTGATAAAATCCTTAGCGTCAAGTTCACCGTTCTCGTTCATCTCCTTAATCTTTGCAAGGTTCTTAATCAACTGTTCCTTGTTTTCTTCAAAGGTAATATCATCGTACTTTACCTTGCAGCTAGTTGCCGTGTTTACATCTCCCTTATCCGCATAATTGGACTTCATGTATTTTCTCAAATACCGCATCTTCTGACTTTTGTCGTACTTGTCAAGTACATCAGAAGTAAAGTCCTTACCGAAAAGACCTGCATAGACAATGTTCTTGTCCTTGAAGCTTCTGCAAAGAATAACGTAGAATATATCTCTGACGCTTATCTCATGCTTCATCTTCTTGCCATCGTCTATAATCTTCGTAATGTCCTCTATCGCTATCGCCATATATATCTCTTATATTTAAAATACTAACTCCAAAAACTATCGTCAAATACGTTTGCCTTATCCAATCCTAAATCGTTATCCTCTTCCAACGCCACTTCCGAAGCTATAAGTTCCTGACCGTATTCATATTTCAACAGAGGAAGCATCCTCATTGCAATAGGGTCTAGCAAGTCCATAGACCTGTTCTTTCCCAACATCTGATTCATTTCCTTCTTGTTGAAAAGCGTCTTTTTGCCACTGGGCAAACCTTTCCATCTCACGACAGAACACTCTTCTATAAATTCCGTCTTTATCGTAATGGGATTGCTCATTCTCTTGTGAGGATAAATAGCTTCCGCAATAGAATCCTCAAATGAAAGCAAACCTCTCTTTATAACCTCTACCAATCGTCCGTAGCACTCGTCCTTCATGTTGTAGTGCATACGCCAATACAACCCATTTGGTCTGTTGTATGATTTAAAACCTATCGCACCGTTGATATAGTCGTTTATATAAGCAGCCCTGATAGCATCGTAGATTATATGATTGTCAGGTATTCCGTGTCTTTCTGCCATCTGCATCAGCATCTCTGCGTTAAGTCGTGGCGTACTTGTACATAATATCTTATAGTCTATGATATGCAGACCGTTCCAAACAAGTATTACCGTGTTATCGTCACCAGTGTCAGCCAAGTCTGCCGTTATCCATTTGTCGTTGTTCTTTCGTGGGTCGTTGTTAAAAACGCTTTCGGCTCTTTCGTATGAAATCGGGATGTCGCTTTCTTCTTCGGGGTCTACGTTCCAACAACCCATCAAGTTTGCGGCAGCTTGTCTTTCTCCCATTGCGGCAACAGAACCCATATAGTTGGGATTCATTTTAAGCAACTCCTGATTGTCCGAAAGCTTACCACTATAAAATGTCGTGCTTTTTATCAGATTCTTGTATGTGTAATTGTGACCGCCCTCATTCATCTTTTTTACAATAGGGTCTATCTGATAGCGGCACTGATTGTAAACATCTTCGGGTGTATCTCCAAATACTACATCTTCAATCTTCTCACCTTTAATATAAAAGTATCTCACGATACCGTCCCTTTCGGGTATTGGATAACCAGTTATAGGGTCTATGTACCAATCCAACCATTTACGTAACCAATGTGACTTTTTCGGGTTGCATGTGATTCTTACTTTTCCACTCCATTTACCAGCCGAACGGTTACGTGAGAAAATAAGCTTAATCGTACTCCATTCAAAACCAGTACCCTCATCTACATACACGCACGAATAAGCCCATCCCCTTATTCTTTCAAGCACCTTGTCGGGTGTTTGGTCGCTCATGTGGGTAAAATCTATAAAAGCCCCACTAGGAAAAGTCAATCGGGGACTATCTGACATTTTCATGCTAGCTACGTCCCCATATATTTTCAAAGCTTCATCCGCACCTGCGCCACCAGCCTTAACATCCGATATATTTCTTCGCAGATATACCATACGAAAGTTAGGGTCTGAAACATGTTCGGCTGCCATAAGTAATGCTGCAAAGGACTTTCCTACACCCATAGCAGCACCCGCAACCAAAAAATCTACATTGCTCTTTGTAAAATTTATTTGAAATCCTTGTTGCGGTCTAATTATTTTAATTCTTTTTCCATCTTCTTGCATTTCAATCAGTTATATATACTTTATATCTCTCTAAAGCCTCTTTAACTCGTAAAGTTATTTTACCTTCGTTAAATAGCATTTCTCCGTATTCCTTCATCCAAGCTTCTTTTGCTTTCTTGTAAACATTAAAAGCTTCTTCGGGCGTACTGTACATTCCTAAATGTATCAACTTATTCAATCTGCTATAAGCAGCCCTATATCTATTGCCGTATTTTGATACTCCAATAGGAGTGTCGCCTCTTAATGTATTTGCCTTAGTGGTGATAGAATTAAGTTCATTCGGAACAAAACAACACTTTTCAGGACAATACTCTTTATTACTTTTACATATTATATCCTTGTCAAGTTGATAGCCTTTCATATAGCCATTTTCGGGATTGTCAAACCACTTTTTGAAATTGGAGAATTTAAGCCAATCATCACACACAAAGCAGTCATTGTAAGTAGGATGTTTATCTCTTTCTTTTTCGTTATAACATCTTCTTATCATTTGAAACCACGTGTTGTAACTATCCAAATACTCCCCATTCTCGTCTATTATATATCCCTCATAATCATTTACTGCAACTCCGTAGATAAGCTCTTTTTTAGCAGCCTTTGATTTGGCTTCTCTTGCGTAACATTCGCATCCGCTACCTCTTAAATGTGCGCTTGGTGTCTGCCAAAAACCTTTTCCACATCTTCTGCATATAATATATACAGGTGTAGTTGAATTTATATATTCTACCTTAGAATAGTCATATCTGCCTTTATGCAGCAACGTTCCTCTTTCCTTGAAGTATTCAGTGTCATTGTATTTCCCTTGACATTTCGGACATTGGTGTCCCGATAAGAATGTTCTTGGTAAAGTCCAATAAGAGCCGTGTTCTCTACATATTATTTCTATCTTTGTATTATTGTTTACATATTTCACTTTAGATAGGTCGCACCGCCCTTTGTTTACTTTTTCTGCTTCTTCCAAAAACTTTTCCTGCGTCCATGTGAGTTTCTTTTTCACCTCTTCTCTAGCGCAAAGCTTACATCCATATCCTGCAAGTAAATTTCTAGCTTTAGTTGTAACCTTGCCGTGTTTCGGGCAAGTATATGTTACATCCTCATCGCTACTGATAAAAACGGATTCAGAAAAATCGTATTTATCACCAAACAACTCTTTCATTCTTGCAAGGAATGATTCTTGATTCATTCTAACACCCTTAGCCATAATTCTAAAATTTTAAAAATTAACTTAATTCCACAATTCACAAAAATAAAGGGAAGGGCGAATCATGGAAAGTCCCTTTTCGAAAGGTTAATTACTCCTTTCTATCCCTTTACATACGCAAATATACAAATAAATAATATAAATATAAATATGTATCTAAAAAGTTAGTTCATAGTGAACTAAGTTGATAGCAATTCCTATTGTAATGATTACAAAAGTGTTTATATTTGCGATAAGTTAAATTTTTATAATTGCAAGTTTATGAAATTCACTAAGGAAGAATCCTTTGAAAGCCTCAAAGGTATTTTGACGAATAGCGGCAAGAAACCCTTGCGCATGTCGGAAAGAAGCATACAGAAGCAGTTAGAATCCCTAATGCCTCTAGTTGCGAATGATGAAATGGAATTGAATGACTTCATTGCAAAGGTGAAAGATACTTTCAGCGTAATGAACTCAAATGCCGAAAAGGACAATTCCGATTTTGTCAATCAATGGAAAAAGGAACATCCCGACCAAGAACCGAAACCTGCTGGTAGCAGTGATTCGGACAATCCGCAGATTAAAACTCTTATGGATGAAATCAAGGCGATGCGAGAAGAAATGAACGCAGGCAAGCGTGAAAATGCTATCAAGGCAAAACGTAACGAGCTTGCTTCGGCTTTGAAGAAGAAAGGTGTAAAGGATGAGGAATGGATGAGTGATTTTCTTTCGGAAATCAATATTACGGAAGATATGGATGTTGATGCTAAGGCAGATTCTTTCCTTAAAATTTACAACCGTTCAAGAGCAGATGTCGGTGACGGGGCTAGTCCTAAAAATGCTTCCAACGGTGATACCAAGAAATATAAAACTATGTTCGAGGACATCAGAAAAGAAAGAGAGAAGATGCAGGAGAACAAAAAAGTCTAACAAATTAAACAAGGAGAAGAAAGAATGAGTAATTATTATGATGCTTACAGAGTGCCTGGAGTTGCTTATGCAAGGGTACAATTAAGTGCTGCTGGTGATATTGGAGGTCAACGTTCGGTGTTCGTTGATATTAGCGGACAGAAAAACGATTTGGTTGCTCCTACATTCGGTGCTACTTGGATGAATCCTTTCAAAGGATTTGCTAAAATCTATGCAGGTGACTTGTTTGAGTTCAGAACAGACGACAAGGGTGAACATCCCGAAGCTTATCTGTTGAAAACATTCAAGGTTAAATCACAGTCAACCACTACTATTAAAATCTACCGTGACGGATATTCACATGTTCCGTTTGTAGGTGACGTATTGATGAAAGCACCTGATACTATCGGTGCTGAAGGCGGTCAGGCTTCTAAGGTTACTTCCGTAACTGAATCTACTGACGGTGGCAAAGACGTTTGGGAAGTTGTTGTAGATACTGAAATTGCAAGTCTGACTGACGGTGATATTTTGGTTGAAGCACAAGATGAATCACAAACTGCTACTGGTACAATGCTTGTGAAGAATATCAGTGCTGTTGCTCCGTGTGACTATGACTTCGTTTACTATCCTATGACTAACAACTACAAGGATGTAAGCAAGGTACGTGTAAACATTACACCGATGCTGCATAGCACAATGTACATTCACAAGATGTCGCCTATGCCTAAATGTGTGTTGGATTTAAACAAGAGCCGTATCAACGGTTGGTATGAGGTTTAATTAAAGAAGGAGGTAAGAAATGGCAAAATTCGATATTAAAAACAGCATGTACGCACAATTCTATTCGGATGCTACAATGCTGCGTACTTACGTAAACGAAGATGCTCTTTTGCGCACCAATTTCGGTTTTTGGAGAAGTCAGTTTGAAATCAATCCTGAAACTACTCCTACCGATGAAAAGGGCGTAGCGGCTTATCATGTTGAGGAAGTTATTGAAACCATCGCTCCGATGGCAGAAGTACGTGCTCCGCTTGGTCGTTCTAAGGCTATTGACCGTGAAGGAACAGCGTGGAGAACTGGTACTATTCCTGACTTGATTTCTTTCGGCTACTACGAAAACGCTTTTGAAAGAAGCTATGAAAATGACATCTTAGACCAGTACGGTCGTGACAAAGCACTTATCATGCAGTGGACTAAACAAGTTCAGAAGCAGGTGGATTCACTGAATCAGGCTTTATCAAACATGTCTGCACAGTTACTGTCTACTGGTAAGATTGACTACACAAACGGTCGTGGTCTGAAATACTACCATGACATGCAGTTGCCTAAAGAAAATATTCAGAAGGCAGGTACAGGTGCTTGGGCTACCAAGTCTACAAAGATTTTAGACCAAATGGCTAAGATTGAGAATGACTTCCGCATGAAAACTGGTTTTGAAGGTGCTATGAAATGGCAGATTCCTTACGATATGTGGATGAATACATTCCTGACCAACGAGCAGGTAATCGAATGGGTTAAGTTCTCTAAGGCACTTGTCGGTATCGTTGTTCCTGAAACATCTATCGTAACACCTGACGAAGCAAATATTGCTATCGCTAAGTACGGTAAGATTTCACCTATTGAAATTATCGTTGAAAAACAGAACAACTTCTCTACAATGGTTAGCGGATGGAAGAGCAACATGGCTGTATTGCGTCCTGCGGGATATGCTGGTTATATCATGCACACAGATATTCTTGACAAGAAGATGCACGACAGAGCAGGTGCTAAATCTGTATCTAAGGTGTTTGCTCCTGTTGGTGAAG
>ERZ772831.88-NODE-88-length-79992-cov-5.617862_pt1 | contig 79992 bp, 58 predicted proteins | sample MGYA00580858_ERZ772831 | MGnify/ENA primary metagenome ERZ772831 (study PRJEB29015, sample SAMEA2737694) | human gut metagenome | biome: human gut; feature: human-associated habitat; material: faeces | place: China | collected 2012 ... | reverse complement strand
AGTCTGGGCGATTTTTTTCGTTCAGGGAAAAGGAGGAAATGTCATTGACAGAAAAACAGCGTGGCAGGAGCTATTATTATCATGTAGGAAAGAAAAAATTTGAGCTGGCTGAACTGAAATTGTTGGTAGATGCAATCCAATCATCTAAGTTTATTACAGTGAAAAAATCACATGAACTGATTCGAAAATTAGAGAGCTTTTTTTCATACATAATGCGAGCATTAAGCTCCTCTTTGACCGTGATATACGAAGGAACCGGAATCTGAATTCGAATCTTAAATATCAACTCAACTTCGCATCGTCTGATCGATGTTACATACATAGCATTCACGATACATCCCCTTCTTACAAAACAGAAATTATTCGGAAGCATTGGAAAAATATTGGTGATGAGCATCGAACATTCCAATACTTTGTCTACACAGTATAATACAGTTTTGTGTCTGTTGCTTTGCAGATAAATAATACTGACCGGCGGAATATAGTAAGTCTGTGACCCGACTTTTACACATACTGGTGTAACAGGCTCCTTGATAGAAAAAGTCTGTCGGACGAGAAGGCTGGTGATCAGGTCGGTACTTATGGAGAAAATTATATATACGCAGGAAAAGATGAATTTAGTCAAGCGGCATAGGATATCTTAATTTGTTTTATCAACTTTTAGATCAAAGATAGTAACAATTAAAGGCATAGAACCAACCAGAGTTCTATGCCTTTGCATTTTCCTGCTTATTCTTGTAGTAACCAATCGGCTATATCGTGAATTACGATTCCTTCATAGCTATATTTTAGATCATACGCTCTGTTTTTTGCAATATTTTAACTTGTGAATTTATCATTATAACGAATATGCATATCTTTCCAATCCATGAACAATACGTAAAATACTTTCCCGTATTGCGGGTTCTCTACAATTCTTCCATGATCAAGAACAGAAAAATAAGTTCCGTCAGCTTTTCGAAGATGAAAGTGAATATAGTCATTTTCATTACCAGCGTCAATCTGTTCCCAGATACTTGATTCTATCTGTTGCTGTTCATCTTCACGAATCAAGTTGCGAAAACTTTTCTTAGTAAGTCTGAACAGTTCATCTATATCTTTATATCCGGACATATGAAGAAATTCATCATTTGCAAAAAATAGTTCATCATCTTCTTTGTCAGCTCTGTATATGATGAATGCACCTGGAAGATGTTCCGCGATATCCTTGAATGCAAATCCAAGTTGTTTGCGGGCACCTGACCGAAGATCTTCCCTGTAGGCCATACATCCATTTTTACCATGAAGCTTTATCTCATAAAGAGCCGCATCTGCGCAGTGCATGAGCTGTAAATGATTGGATGCAAAAGTTGGATATTCTGCATATCCTAGAGAAATATAAAATACATGTTCCTTACCATGGTATGAGAATGATTTAGGAAGTTTGGTGAATTGCTGTAGCTGTACATCTGCTTCTTTAAAGGTACAATTCGGTAAAAGAATGCAGAATTCATCACCACCATTTCTTCCTAGTAATGCATCGGATGGGAAAAAAGCCTTCATGCTGTCTGCAAGATTTTTTAATGCCCTGTCTCCGTAATTATGTCCATAGATATCATTAATAAACTTGAAATCATCGATATCAAGGAGCGCAGCCACAAAATGTGCTTTTGGATTTTTTTGAATCATTTTTTCTGCAAATTCATCAAATCCATAGCGGTTATAAATGTTTGTAAGAGAATCTGTGCGCGCCAGTATCTGAAACTTTTTCTTATGTTCTTTTGTTACTAACCATACTCTGGTAAGAACTGACAGGAGAAGGCTTATTGTAAGAAATATTCCGATGATGATTATCAGTAGTGTGACATTTCTCCATCCACTTTTAGGAGTTACTTCTAATTTCCAGTTTTCATTTCCTATTGTAAAAGTATAAGAAACAGGATGATTTATTTGCCCATCTGATTGATAAACCACTTTATAAGTATCACTCCATGGATCATCTGTTTTTGAAATTTTGTATTCGTATCCAAAATTTGAAAGTGCACTGATTGAATCTGAAAAAATATCTGGAACACGCAGGATAACAATAGTAAATCCCCAGAAATACTCATGTCCGTTTTTATCTTTCAGGTATACGGGATTGCGGACTGCAATTCCACATCCTCCCTGTTTTAATTTGAAGGGGCCCTGTGTAATGATTATATGGCTGTCTCTTGCGTAACGGGAAATTTTTCCGCGGTATTCATTATCATGGATCAAATCAATCTTACCTGCCTCATTTCCATTAGCCGGATAAATATCTGTAACAACACCATTAGGAGCAAGCTGTATACTTTCAATAAAATCAGACATAAGATTTCCGGCAATTGTTTCAAACTGATGGATTTCGCCATCTTCACTTATTAAGATTTGCTTCAAGGTATCTGTGATTTCAATTCCATTTGTAATTTCATTCTTTATTCGTTCGCCATAGGTGTCTACGTTTAATTGTGCTGTTATGTGTATCTGCTCTTTTTCGTGGGTGTCTGTTTTGTATGCAATTAAACTAACAAGGCATATGCCCAGTAAAAAAATGATAAGAGGAACAAGTGTTTTCTTTTTCAATGGTTCACCTCATTTTGTCCATGGGAATTTTTATAATAAAGCATTATATCATAAAAGTTGAAAACAGAATAAGTTTTTTGTTAAGTATTATTTAGGTATTATGCTGAAAGCATACAATGAATTTGAAAGTCGTGTAGAACATTTAAATTAACCAATTTGCCAGTCAAAAACGCATGGAAAAACCGTCTCGTATGTGTTATATTATTTATAGACAAGAAAATATCTTGTGCTTTCGATAGTAAGTTTAATTGAATGAAAAGTCTAATCCCCCAGCTGTGCCGGGGAGAACAGAATAGTTGGAAAGGTAATGACAGAATGATAAAAAATAAGCGTAATATATAGTGAAAATGCTGAATTTTTCAGTTAGTGACATGAAAATAGTATGCAAAAGATAGAATATAAAAGTCGATATTTAAAACATATTGACAATGAAATAATATTCTGTTATATCAGTGTTGGCAAAAGAGTAAAATACAGAAAGGAAATAACAATCTATGTCTTCACAAAAAACTACAACGAAAAAGAAATTGGAAAATATGCATCTGCGGGAAAGGATAAACTATGGATACAATAAAGTCATTATGATGATGTTGATTTCGGGGCTTTTTTCTATTGTGGTCATAGGTGTGTTATTTGCCAATATGGTACATTACGTAAAAAATGTTGCTGCAGCAGATGAGGCGGTAAAAATTTGTAGGATAAATGTCAATGCATCGGCAAGAAATATCAGAGAAATGGCATTGAATGATGATACATCCTCTTATGATGGTTATGAGCAGACTGTAAAAAAACTGCTTACAGAAGTTGATTCCGAACTGAAAATTTTAAAGAAAACCGGAACCATTTCCAATAAGAACTATGAAGAATATGCGACTGCTCTTTCAGATTGGGGAAATATCGGATATTCCATCATAGACCAAATTAAAAATGGTGATAGAGAAAAAGCGGTTGATGCAATTCTGAATGATTGTACGCCTGCATTAAATAAGCTTGTGGATATTGCAATAAAATTAGACGAGGAAACAGATCAGATGAGTAATCAGTCTTCCAGAACTACTTTTATTTTTGCAATTGCAGGATTTGTGTGTATTTTTGTTTGTTTAGGTTTTGCATGGACTCTGACGAAAAAAACAGGTAAAAAAGTACTTGAAACAATTCTGGAGCCATTACACGCAGTAGAAGTTGTTGCAAAGGAACTGACAGAGGGAAATTTACATAGTACGTTGGAATATCATTCAGAGGATGAAATTGGAAGTCTGGCGCACAGCATGCGTAAATCAATTCGTATTTTAGGAAGCTATGTGGATGATATCGGCCGCGCAATGAAAGAGTTTTCGGAGGGTAATTTTGATGTCAAGCCGGAAGTAGAGTGGAAAGGAGATTTCGTCGGTATTTTAGATTCCTTTATGCTGTTTGAGAAAAGCATGGCAGAAACGATTAAAGGAATTCAGACTGTTTCGAATGAAGTTTCAAGTGCAGCAGGTCAGGTGGCTTCAAGTTCCAATGATCTTGCGGAAGGAGCTACAAATCAGGCAGCAGTTGTAGAAGAGCTGACAGCAACAGTTGAAGGCGTTTCCGAACAGGTAGAAAAAAATGCGAAATCTGCAAAAGAAATCAGTAATAGAGTAGATGAACTTGGAGATGCTATTTCAGAAAGCAATGGTAAGATGAAGGAAATGGTTGATTCCATGCATGAGATCAATGATGCATCACAAGAGATTGACAAGATTATCGCAACGATCAATGAAATTGCGTCCCAGACAAACCTGCTTGCATTGAATGCTTCTATTGAAGCAGCAAGAGCCGGAGAAGCAGGAAAGGGATTTGCAGTTGTGGCAAATCAGGTAAATCTGTTAGCCGATCAGAGTGCTCATGCGGCAAAAGAATCTGCAGAGTTGATTGAAACTTCTGTAAAAGCTGTGGAAAAGGGTATGGTGATTGCAGGACAAACTGCGACACAATTGGAAGATGTTGCTGAGAGTTCCAAAGTTATTACAGGAGAAGTAACAAACATTGCAGAGACATTAGAGACGCAGACGGTAGAAATTCAGCAGATCAATCAGGGAATTGAACAGATCAATGATGTTGTACAGTCAAATGCAGCAACATCTGAGGAATGTGCAGCTGCCAGTCAGGAAATGAGCAGCCAAGCAGAAAGTCTGCGTGAAACGATCCGGAAATTTAAAGTTGCAGAATAAAATGATGTCAGGGTCAAAAGATGTCATAAATTTACATATGAATCATAATTTTTATTGAGAAAGGCACTTACTTTATGGATACAGACATACGCAAATTACTTAAAGAAATAGCTGCAGAAGATTTAATAGAGTTATTTGCACCATGTATGGATGATTATCTTTATATTATAGATTTACAGAAAAATACTTTTAAAATTTCACAGGCAGCAGTGAATCGTTTTATGATATCAGGCAATTCCTTTGATGATGCAGTCAACAGTTTTCAGTATTTTGTATATAAAGAAGACCGCTCTATGATCGCGGAGGATTTACAATGTATCATAGAAGGAAAAGAGAAGGATCATAATCTGTATTACAGATGGCTTGATAAAAACGGAATGCCGGTATGGATCAACTGCCGTGGAAAAGTAATAGATGATAAAGACGGAAAACCTCATTATCTGATAGGTTGTGTGAACGAAATAGGAGATACACAGAGAGCAGATAATGTGAGTGGACTTTTAGGCGAAAGGGAGCTGCGTTCCTATATTTCTTCCCATATAAAAGATAGTTCGTCAGAATATTTAATATATATAGGAATTGATGGATTTAACGCCATCAATGGTACATTAGGTGTAGACTATGGAAATTATGTATTGAAAAGTGTTGCGGACTGCATTAATTCGTGTCTTTCCGACAGCCAGAAATTGTATCATATTGTTGCAGATGAGTATATGATCATTGATCTGGAAAGTCATACAAAAGATGATGTTATGCTTTTGCAAAAGAAAATATGTAAAAAAATAGAAGAATTTATTATTTCTGAAAAATACAAAGTGGTTTTTACAATTTCTACCGGAATTATTTATGCAAAAATGCTCTTGAAATATTATGACGAGTATCGGAAAATAGCGGTTTTTTCATTGAAACAGGCAAAATCCATGGGCGGAAACGGTGTTTATTTTTTTGAAAAAGAAGACTATGAATTATTTTTGCGGAAAGAAAAAATAAAGAGTGCACTCCGTAATGCGGTGGCAAACGGATTTGAAGGATTTGATGTATATTATCAGCCGATCATGGACTGTGATTCCGGTCATATGATCGGTGCAGAAGCTCTTATGAGATTTTCCATGTATCAGGATAAGAAAAAAGAACCTGTTTCACCTGTAGAATTTATTCCTCTGCTGGAGGAAACCGGGCTGATTATTCCGGCCGGAAGATATGTATTAGATAAGGCTGTGTCTATGTGCCATGAGATGCGGCAGTATATACCGGAATTTAAAATTAATGTAAATATATCATATATTCAGATGGTGAAAAGTGATATCTGGAAAGACATACTTTCATCTATAAAACAGTATGATCTTCCACCGGAGTGTTTATGTGCGGAGCTGACAGAAAGTGGTTATACAGATATGACACCGTATTTTTATAAGCTTCGGAAAAAATTTGAAGAGAAAAACTTACAGTTTGTTCTGGATGATTTTGGTACAGGTTATTCGAATCTACATTGTATTGTAAATATGAAACCTAATTATGTGAAACTGGATAAAGATTTTACAGCAAAGGCTATGAGTAATGCAAGGGATTTTGAACTGCTTAAAAAGATTGTCGAAATGGTACATAGTATAGATATCAGAATTTGTATAGAAGGCATAGAAAAAGAAGAGTGGTATCAAAAACTGAAAGAAATACATGTTGATTATCTGCAAGGGTATTTGTTTGGAAAACCATGCGAAAAAAATCAATTTTTAAATAAATTTATATTTCATTGTACCGATCAGGAAAATCTGACAGATTTGTAATGATATTGATATAGCCGGATTCTGTAGGATCCTATTGACATCCATCTTGTACACATGGTATACATATTATAACTCTTTGCACTGCATAAGACTACAGTACAAACTGAGCAGACCGTGATATATCATGGAGTCGGGTCACAAAGGTGACAGTGGAATTTCTTCATCCACGGGACAGTAGTTGCTTTATACTGGTTCGTGGGTGTTTTTTTATACTTTTCTCGGAAACACATCATTGTAAAACCCCACATATCGTTAGTGCCATAGAGCTATCTTACTTATTTCAGGAGGTAACTGATATGGAAAAAAATGAATTTCAAAAGGTAGCAAATAAAGTGTCTATCGTGACGATCATCGGAAATACTATGTTGTCGGTCATGAAGCTTTTAGCAGGTGTGATCGCACATTCCAACGCTATGATCAGTGATGCGATTCATTCCGCCTCCGATGTGTTCAGTACATTTATTGTCATGATCGGGATTAAACTGTCTTCTAAAAGTGCTGATAAGGAGCATCCGTATGGGCACGAACGTCTGGAATGTGTGGCGGCGATCGTCTTGTCCATTGTTTTGTTCATTACAGGGCTTGGAATCGGTTCGAACGCATTAAAGGCTGTTACACAGGGAGATTATGATCATCTGCAGGTTCCGGGTATTCTGGCATTGATCGCAGCAATCGTGTCGATCGTCAGTAAAGAGGCAATGTACTGGTATACAAGGCATTATGCCAAAAAGATTGATTCAAGTGCACTTATGGCAGATGCATGGCATCACAGATCCGATGCATTTTCTTCGATAGGAGCACTGGTCGGAATTGCAGGCGCAAGAATGGGATTTCCGGTCATGGATTCCATTGCAAGTCTTGTCATTTTTGTATTTATCATAAAGGCAGCTTATGATATTTTTAAAGATGCCATGGATAAAATGGTGGATCATTCCTGTGATGAAGAAACGGAAAACCAGATCCGTGACTGTGTCAGAAAAAACAAATACGTAGAAGGGATCGATCTGCTTCAGACAAGAATTTTCGGCAATAAGATCTATGTCGATATGGAAATTGCACTGGATGGTTCCATGTCACTTCGGGAAGCACATAAAATCGCAGAATCGGTGCATGACAGCATCGAACAGAATTTTCCGAAGGTCAAACATATTATGGTGCATGTAAATCCGAGTAAATAATTCCTGACACTAATTGAAAATGAGATTTATGATTTTCGATATTCGGAAGGTGTCATTCCATATTCCTTGAAAAATAATTTATTAAAATAATTCCGGTTGGAGTATCCGAGCAGTTCGCAGATATCTCCAACCTTTTTGTCTGTATCTGTCAGCATATCTGCTGCCTTCTTTAATAAAAAAGTCTTTCCGTATGCGGAAAGTGTTTTTCCGGTAGAACGTTTCATAATACGTTCCACATAATCACTGTTATAGCCGGTCAGTTCTTCAATCTCCGATCTGGAAAAAAGTCCCAGCTTATTCTGATAAGCATTTGCAATTTTATAAACGATCTGTTCATCGTTTGAAAGCTTTGCCCAATGTACTTCTGTCTGGTAATTATTGCTGATTTCGAGCATTTCGATAAAACGACAGAACAGAGCTTTCATCATATGGCTTTTTCCGGAATGATTCCCGGAGATTTCATCTACCATGCGGTTAATGACATCAAAAAACTGATCTTGTGGAGATGTATTCAAAAGCCGGAAATCAGTATATACTTTGGCATCGTAAAGAGAATTTTTCTTGTTTTCACGAAAAAACCTCTGGAATACAGAACCGATCGCATGAGGATTTCCGTCCCTGTCATAGTAATAATTGGCACTGATCAGATCACGCAGATACTCTTCCTTCAGCAAAAACAGTACAATTTCCGTGTTATGGTCCATGACTTCGACATGATGGATGTTTTTATTGCACAGACAGCATTCGCCCGGACGATAGGTTATGTATTCATCCTCAATCCGCATGTTTAATTCTCCCGATAATACAAAGGTAAGTTCGTAAAAATCGTGAGAGTGGAGCCGCAGTCCACCCATAGAAGAAAAAGCTTTATAGTCCATATGGGCATCTACAATGCTGCTTTCGGACAGCTCCATATACATGGAGGAATTTGCTGCCGGATTGACATTTTCATAAAGGATCAGATAAGGCATATTGATCTCAAAATACTGATACTGGGAATTTTCATTTTTGTGCAGGATCAGGTTGGAATGAGACATATCGTGATGACGGGATATTTTTCTCTGATATTCCCGGTCGGATTCTGCATGAATGGTTTGAAATGAAGTCTGTTTTGGATACATTTTATTTATATTTGCTCTCTTTTAGATATTTTTGGATCGCTGTTTCGATTATATAATACATGTAACATCAAAGCAAGAGTAACGTGCACGTGATCATCAAGGGCCCGATGAGCCGTACTCTTTGAAAGGAGAGGAATATGAATATCTATGTAAATTGTAATGCCTGTAAAGATGGCAACGGAACAAAAGAAAGTCCCTATCGTTTTATCAATGATGCGGCGCAGGCAGCAGCAGCGGGTGATGAGATTTTGGTTGCACCGGGCATTTACCGTGAATATGTTGATCCGAAAAATGCCGGAACAGAAAATGCAAGAATTGTTTATAAAAGCGAAGTACCTTTAGGTGCTGTGATCACAGGAGCCGAAGAGGTACATGACTGGACGCATCTGGAAGGAAATGTATGGGTATGCAGAATTGATAACGGTGTTTTTGGCAGTTATAATCCTTATACAACACTTGTAAAAGGAGACTGGTATTTTGGTCCTTTTGTAAGACATACCGGAGCGGTCTATCTGAATGACAGACAGTTATATGAAGTACAGAGCTTAGAGGAGTGTATCGAAGGTAAGGTTTATATACATTCCTGGGAACCGGAATGGTCTGTATACAAATGGTATACAGAACAGGATGGAAAGGAAACAGTTATTTATGCGAATTTTCAGGGAAAAGATCCCCGTGTGGAAAAGGTGGAGATCAATGTCCGCCGCAACTGCTTTATGCCATCGGAAAACCATATAAATTATATTACAGTCAGTGGATTTAATATCAATAAAGCAGCTACCACATGGGCACCTCCTGCAGCTTATCAGGATGGTATGATCGGACCTCACTGGGCAAAAGGATGGATCATCGAGGACTGTGAGATCAGTAACAGTAAATGCAGCGGTATTTCCCTTGGAAAATATTACGATGCGGAAAATGATCATTATTTCACCAATAAGCATGTAAAGAGCGCAACGCAGATGGAAAGAGATGCAGTCTGCAGAGGACAATATCACGGATGGACGAAAGAAACCATAGGAGGGCATATTGTCCGCAGATGTCATATCCATCATTGTGAACAGACAGGTATTGTCGGCAGAATGGGCGGTGTTTTCTCCGTGATCGAGGACAACCATATCCATCATATCAACAATATGCAGGAGCTTGCAGGTGCGGAAGTGGCAGGTATCAAGCTGCATGCAGCGATCGATGTGACGATACGACGGAATCATTTTCATCATTGTACAATGGGTATCTGGTGCGACTGGGAAGCACAGGGAACACGGATCACACAAAATCTGTTTCATGACAATCATGCACCATCTGAAGATATCCCGTTAGTACAGGGTGGAATGGGAAGCTGTGATATTTTTGTAGAGGTAAGCCACGGACCGACTCTGATCGATCACAATATCTGTCTGTCCAAACTTTCCATGAAACTGGCTTCACAGGGCTGTGCAGTGGTACATAATCTCTGCCTTGGACCGATGAGCTCTATCGGAAGTGGTTCCGATATGCCATTAAAGAACGGAACGATGGCACCAAGATATACACCATATCATATTCCACATAGAACAGAAGTGGCGGGTATGATGACATTCCTGCATGGTGATGATCGTGTTTATAATAATATCTTTATCCAGAACTGGCCGGTAAAACCGGAAGAAGTAAAAGAAGATATGGGCTTTATCATGATAGATAATCAGGTACAGGGTACAGGCGTATTTGACGATTTCCCGACTTATGATGAGTGGATCGTACCATTTGAACCGGATAATCCGGAACCAAATATGTTTGTAATGCAGGATTACCATTTTGGTAAATTACCGGTCTGGATCAACGGAAATGCATATTTTAACGGAGCTGTGGCTTTCAAGAAAGAAGCAGATCATTTCATCAATACAGACGATAAGGTATATGTCAATCTGGTGGAAAAGGACGGACAGTATACACTTCAGACAAATGTATATGAAGTACTTGGCAACTATACAACTTCAATCATTGACAGTGATGTACTGGGTGAGGCGTTTGAGCCGGAAGAAAGATTTGAAAATCCGGATGGCAGTACGATCATCTTTGACCGTGATTATTTTGGCAACCACAGAAGCTTGAAAGCAGTACCTGGACCTTTTGCAACAGCAGAAGCAGCAACCTGGAATTTATGATAAAAAGGAGACAGTACTATGGAAGAGAAAAAATATTTGAAATTATATAATAAAGTCGGCTATGGCGGCGGTGACTTTGCTGCCAATATGGTATATGGATTGATTTCCAGCTTTGTCATGATCTATCTGACAAATACGATCGGAATGGATGCGGGTATTATTGGTACTCTGATCCTGGTTTCCAAGCTGCTGGACGGTGTTACAGATATCCTGTTTGGCAGTCTGATCGACAGAACACATTCCAAATTCGGTAAAGCAAGACCATGGATGTTCTGGTCCTATTTCGGTAATGCCATTGCATTGATCGCATTATTTGCGATTCCTATGAACTTGAGTTCCAAGCTGCAGTATGCTTATTTCTTCATTGCATATACACTTTTAAATGCGATCTTCTATACAGCAAATAATATCGCATATTCTGCACTGACCTCTCTGATCACAAAGAACAGCCAGGAACGTGTACAGATGGGAACCTTCCGCTTTATCGGTTCCACACTCGGAAATCTTCTGGTTTCCAATTTCACTTTAGTTATGGTGGAGAAATTTGGCGGCGGAAATGTTGGCTGGAGAACAACAGCGATCATCTTTGCATTAATCGGTCTTGTTGTAAATACCATTTCCGTATTATCCGTAAAAGAGCTTCCGGAAGAAGAGATCAATGAAGCATATAGGGAAGCAAAAGAAGAAGGTACTGTTCAGAAAGAGGTCGGTCTGATCGAAACGCTGAAAACACTTGTAAAAAATAAATATTTTGATATGCTGACTATGATCTATCTGCTCTTTTATCTGATGACAGGTGTTTCCATGGGAGCAGCTATTTACTACTTCACATATAATTGTGGAAATGCAGGTTTATTCGGAAAGATGATATCTGTCTTTTCCGTAGCAAATGTCATCGGTCTGATCGCAGCACCTATGCTTGTAAAGAAATTGAAAAATATCCGGATTTTAAATGTGGGATGCTTTATTTTAAATGTGATCGTACGTGCCATTTATCTGATCTTCGTTATGCAGGGTAACGCGCCTGTCGTTGTATGGATGTATGGACTGGTTTCCCTTACCTGCTGCACACTCGGTGGTACATTCAATGCACTTGTATCTGAGGCTTCTGAGTATACTTATTTAAAGACAGGAAAGAGAATGGATGGTTCCATGTATTCCTGTACTTCATTCGGTATGAAGGTAGGTAACGGACTTGGTTCCGCTATCAGCGGCTGGTTGCTGGCAGCTTCTCATTACGATGCGACAGCAGCAGTACAGAGTGCATCCTGCACCAATATGTTATCCTTCATGTTTGCGGGTATTCCGCTGATCATTACAGTGATCATCTTAATCCTCTACTACAAACTGGATGTAGAAAAAGTCAACCAAAAATTAAGAAGTGAAAATTAAATTTAGACCCGGAGAAGAATCAATTCTTCTCCGGATTTTTTTTGATTCGCAGCAAAAATAACATGAGCAGAAGCACAATGGGAAAGACAAGTCCTGTACGCATACCAATGCGGATATTGTCTCCTGCATTTTGTGTGATGCTGCCAACAATACCGGGGCTGATGCTTCCGCCCAGATCCCCTGCCATGGCAAGCAGTGCAAACATGGCTGTTCCTCCTGCAGGAAATTTTTTAGAAGAAAGACTGATCGTTCCCGGCCACATGATTCCGACAGAAAAGCCGCATAAAATACAGCCTGAAAGTCCGATCAGCGGATTTGCGGACAGAGAAGTAAGCAGATAGCATATCACACACAAAAGACCGGAAGCAGTCATAAATTTCATCAGATCCAGCTTTTCCCCATATTTTCCGAAAATAATACGGCTGATGCCCATCATAACAGCAAACAGGCATGGACCGGTCAGATCTCCGACAGCTTTTGACAGACCAAGGGCTGCTTCTGCATAAGTGGAAGCCCATTGTGCCATGGCAAGCTCAGATGCACCGGAGCAGACCATCAGGCATACAAACAGCCAGAACAGAGGCTTTTGAAACAGCTTTCCGATACGCATCCCATTTCCGTCTTCTACCAGATATTCTATCGGACATGTTGCGAAATTATAAATATTTACAGCCGGGATAAGTGCCCATAAAACAGCGAGCCATTTCCAGTGTTCTGTTCCGAAGAGCAGAAAAAACAAAGTGGAGATCAGTATTGTACCAACGGAGCCCCAACAGTAAAAGGAATGAAGCAGGCTCATGGTCGCCTCTTTATTTTCAAAAGGACATGCTTCAATGATCGGACTGCAAAGTACCTCGATCAGTCCGCTTCCTATTGCATATAAGATGACACTGATCAGGATTCCCCCAAAGGGACTCGGTAACAGATCCGGCAAAACAGCAAGACCGATCAGCCCTGTGGCAGCGCATATTTCTGATGCAACAACGCATATGCGATATCCGATCCTGTCCACGAATTTTGCACAGAACAGATCTACCAGAAGCTGCGTGAAAAAGAAGCAGGTGGGGATCAGGGCAATCCTTCCAAGAGAAATTTGATACGTATTGTGAAAAGTTAAAAATAAAAGCGGGGCAAAGTTTGCTGCGATCGCCTGTGTGATAAATCCCAGATAGCAGGCAATTTTTGTTTTTTTGTAATCAGGCATTTCCTATTCCTTCTTTCTGTTTTTTTGTTCTATGTTTACAACAGATTTTAATTTTATTGCTATCCCCGCAAACCTGTTTTTTTATGATTGCTTTCATACGAACCCTCCCTCATTAGTTTCTGTATTGGATTATATAGTATAATTAGTATGTTTTCATTGTCATATATAGCATAATTATTGTATAATATCGTAAAAATGAAAAGGAATCAGTTGTATGGGATCAGTGAAGAAAACAAATAAAATTGCAACAGATGATAATTTAATGGAAATGGCGCAGCATGGGAGCAGTCAATATTCTTTCCAGTTTTACTGCGATGATCTGGAACAGTTTGATTTTCACTGTATTGACTGGCACTGGCATACAGAGTTGGAGATTTTATATGTAGAATCCGGCAGTCTGACCTGTTATGTGGGAGATAAACAGATCATTTTGAAAAAAGGGGAAGGAATGTTCATTAATTCCAGAGTTCTGCATCGTTTCCATGCAGCTTCTGCGATCATGCCCAATTTTGTTTTTATGCCATCCTTTATCAGAGAACAGGATAGTATCATTTACCAAAAATATGTCTTGCCTGTCATATCATCGTCTTTGTCATTTCAGGTTTTTCAGGCAGAGGTTTCCTGGCAGAATGAGGTTTTAAAGCTGATCGGGCAGATTATAGAGATACAGAAGCAGGAGATACCCTGTGAACTTGCAACTTCAGCTCTTATACAGATGTTGTGGCTCCTGCTATATGAAAATGCAGCCATTCTGCCTGCGAAAAAAGCCGGAAAAGAGAAAGCATCTTCTCAGGCAAGGCTGCAGCTTATGATGCAGTATGTGTATCTGCAGTATCAAAATCCCATTTCTTTGGAAGAGATCGCAGGAGCTGCATCGATCAGTAAAAGTACCGCATTAAATCTGTTTAAGGAATACCTGCATGTCACGCCGGTAGAATTTCTGATACAGCACCGCTTAAAAGAGGCTGCAGTACTGCTTGCAAAGACGGAAAAGAAAATATGTGTGATCGCGGAAGAAACAGGATTCCACACAGTAGATTACTTTTGCAGACTGTTTAAAAAGTATTATAAGGTCACACCGATGCAGTATCGAAAGAGGGGCACTTTTTTGGCATAAAAGGAGCATGTTACAGGAAAAAGCGTTTTGATAAAATAGTAAAAATAGCTATCTGTTTTGAATGATACGCATAAGATAGAGTATGTGGGGGAAAATAGATGAAAAAACGCTTTGGAAAACAATTCCTGTGTTACCTGCTGAGTGTAACACTTTTTGCATCTGTATTGCAGGTTCCTGTAGGAGCCTTGCAGGTCAGTCCGCAGGATGGGACAAAACAATCTGTAGAAAATAAAACAGATTCTTCAGAAATCACAAGTGATACAACATCTGTCAGGAAAGAAGAAAAAACACTGGATTTCGCCTTAAACGGCGGTTCCTTTATTGAGGGCTATCAGTCACCTTCTTCTTATCCTGCAGATAAGCTGCCTGATGGATCGGTCATCAGTAAGCCGGGGTATGCATTTGCAGGCTGGTACGATAATAAAGAATTCAGCGGAGAGGCTGTTACAAAAATAGATACATCTTATAAAGGTCCTCTGGTTCTTTATGCAAAATGGACGGATCCTTATTATTATGTAGATATTCCGGCAAATGTGAAAGCAGACGGTTCCGAGCTGAAATTGAGCGGAGCGGCAGACGGTCTGTATGAGCAGGAAGTCGTAAAGGTTTCGGTCAATTCGGAAAATAACTGGCATCTCAAAAATCACGATGCACTGCTTTCTTATCAGCTGAAGGAAAAAGATACAAAGCTGATACCGGAAAACGGCGTACCTGTGATCAATCTGACATCGACCAAAAAGAGTGATGAAAAAGTCTATGTTTGTGAAGTAACGGAAGATCCACAGACAGCGGGAAAATATCAGGATACACTGACCTTTGAGATTGGTCATGAAAGTCCGAGCTATACGATAAATTATGAAGCAAACGGCGGTTTTAAGGATGATCCGAAAAATCCGGGCAGTCTCATTTCCTTTGAAGAAGAGACACTTGCGCCGGGCACGTCCCTTGGTGATCTGCCGATTGCCATCAAGTCCGGTTATACATTTCTCGGCTGGTGCTATGACGAGGGCTGCACCAGATATGTCGCAACAACAGACCGCCTGCTGGGCGATACGACATTATATGCGGCTTATACCGAAGATCAGGCGTTCCAGTCGCATGCGATCGCTGCTTTTGCGCGCGCGATCGATGTAGACGGTGCTTCTCTTGTCATTCAGGTAACAGATCAGAGCGGCGCTATGAGCGCGGATGAGATCTTAGCTGCCTGTACACTGAAAAATATCAGTGATTTTACGGAAGAGATCACACTGCATCTATCAGCCGCAGGAAACAATACATATACGATCAGTAAAGAAAACGGCTGGAAAGAAGGATCTAATTACAGGCTGTTATTAGATAGTAAAGATCTTTACTTTACCGGCTTTGATACTTCGATCCGTGAATATGAGATTTCGATCCATAAGGATGAAGTAAAAAATGTTTCCTTAAATCCAAACCTGAAATATATCCATGTAAAGGAATTATCCAGCCTGACTGTGAACGGACAAAGTGCGCAGTCTGTTTCTGTTGCAACGATGACACTTGGGCCGGACGGATCGGTCAGAAGTGAAGGAAGCACGACGACCGGTAGTTTTACCTATACGGACAAAAAGCTGAAAATAGGCGATCAGATCGCAGTCTATGCGGGAGATGTCATTCCGACGATGGATGAGGTGGCATCGTCTGCGGACGGAAGCGATATTTCATTCTTCGAGATCACGGGCGTGAACGGAAATCAGTATACTTACCGGGGATCGAAAACAGAAGATGTACTTTTTATGCCGGATGTCCTGCCACTGGATATCACAAAGGATCAGGACGGCGATCCGGGAAATAACAGTGTGACGGTTGCTCTGTCAGAGCTGGCCTTTGATGGAAGCAGTATCAGCCAGAATACGATGCTTTCTGCCGATACGACAGTGGATGAAGGAGATTTTCTGGCTCTGTATACAGATTCAAATGATCAGAGCACGCTTTCTTACGGAAAGATCACAAGTGTCCTTTTGTCAAATGGACAGTATATCATCGCTTATCAGCCGCAGACATGGGAAGATGTCAAAGCTGCCATGGATGTTTATACGACCGAATCTGTGAATGGAAAGGATCTGCTGGACGGTACAGATGTGCAGGCACTGGAAAGTAATCTGGAAGCGCAGGCAGTGGAAAGCGGATTTGCAGAAGACGTAGCACAGCAGATCGGCGAAATGACACTTCGTACAGATTCCTTTGCCGAGCTGGAAAAAGAGCTTGGAAAAGAACTGAAAGCAAATGTGGAAATTGCGGGAGCAGATGAGATAGAGGGGCTGACAGCCCCGGGCTCTGCGAAAAAGCGCGTGGAAGTGGGAATGCCACAGGTAAAGGCGGATCTTGATACAAAGCTGCGCCATTTCGACGGCAATGAAAGTGGCGTCCATCTGGGACTGGAGATCAAGGTTCCAATCACGTTCCATGTGGCACGTTATGCGGATTTTACGATCACTGTTACAGCAACATTTGAACAGGAAGTGCGTGTTGCAGTCCATGTAGATGGTGAAGCAGTATGGAAGGTGTGGGGTATTTTCCCTTATATTGCAGATTACCGTGTGACAGCTTCTCTGGATCTGTATGAATATACAGGGATCGGACTGGATATCAACTTTAAAACGGAGCAGGCAAATAATTACCTGCTTTATCCGACAGGCGGTGGCAGCGGTACTTCGATATCGCAGTACAAAAAGAAGCAGAAGCTGGCAAATGATGTGGAAAATATCATTTCCGAGCTTGAAGATATGATGGAGAACGGAAGTGAGTATATATCCGATAAGGCGCCTTTCCTGGCTGATCTGGGCGGATCGGATGATGACGTGGAGGCCAACACCGGAGGCAGTGATCAGATTTCTGTGGCAAAATCCCTGGCAGAGCGTTATGCGGATCTGTTAGAGGATGATGGCGAGTGGGTTGAGATCTACACCAAACGGATCACGGAGCAGCATTTCCGTGTGCTTCTCGTGATCGATATTGCGATCGAGCTGGATTTCGTTGTCTGGACGAAGGTCAATGTTTCGATCGGTATGAGCTTCTGGTATAAAAATGCCAAACGCTATGTATTCTGTCTGCAGGTAAAGGGCAGAAAAGCAACGAGTGATACGATCAATATTACCGAGGAGCAGTATGAATTTACCGCATATGCCATGGGAACGATCGGTGTGAAGGCGGGTGTCAGACTGACGGTCCGTGTCGGACTTTTGTCAACGGAGCTGGCAAGTGTGGGACTTTCCGCGGAAGTAGGCGGTTATGTACAGCTTTGGGGGTATTTATATTACATCCTGAAATATACTGCTTCGAGCGGAAGAAATACGAGAGCGATCGGTGCACTTTATCTGGAGATCGGTATTTATCTGGATATCAAGTTCCGGGCGCAGGCGCTTTCCAATGCATTTACTTATTCGCCGACGCTTTTTGAAGCTATGTGGCCGTTATATACCGCCGGTACGCTGGAAAATGTGCTTGATTTTGCGGATACAACGGACATGGAATGCAATCTGAAGTATGAAATGAAGAAAATGCGCATTCCGGATGACTTCTTTACCATGAATTACATGGATATGAAGGAAGGTCTGGATGACGGCGAATATTTCACAAAAATCTATGAAGATGACAGTGACCGGTATTTTGTGATCACGATGACAAATGATGCCTTTTCTTATAACCCGGAGACAAATCTTATTACAGTAGATCCGGGCGCAGAAAAATCCGTAGATGGCGAGATGATCGTCACATGGAAGGATCAGCCGGGCACATTCAATACAAAACCGTTCCGGAAAAAAGTGAAGCTGCACTGGGATATGCTGCGAGATGGCTATATTCTTGCCTTTATGAGCAACGGCGGTTCTTATGTAGCACCGCTTGACCAGAAATACGGAACAGCTATTAAAAAGCCTGCGGATCCGGTAAAACAGGGCTATACATTTGCAGGCTGGTATACAGATGAGGCGTTGACGAAGCCTTATACCATTCCTGCCACAATGCCCGATCAGGATGCACTTGTATACGCAAAATGGACGCCTGCCAGCGTTTCTTATACGGTAAAGACGTATCTGCAGGGCGCAAACGGTGTTTATGAAGTGCCTGAGAATGGTGTGGAAAAGAAAACCGCATTGACAGGATCTACGATCAGTCCGCAGCCAAAGGTGCGTGAAGGCTATGAAACACCGGCGGTCAGATCAGCGGTTGTAGAAGCTGATGGCAGTACGCTCATTGAATATTATTATCCGAGAGCAAAATATACTGCAACCTATCGATCAGATAACGAGGTTGTTTCTACAGGCTCTTACCGCTATGGCACCATGATGCCTGTGCCTGCGGTTTATAAGCCGGGCTATGAGCTGGACGGATGGATCCTGGAAGGAAATACTGCTGTAGAAGAGATCCCACAGGATGTACCGGCAAAGAATGTGACCTATTTTGCAAAATGGAGTCCGCAGTCAGGCATTGGTTATACGGTGCGATATTATGTGGAGGAAGAAAACGGAGACGGATATGTTTTACAAGAGATACAGTATCTGACCGGAGAGACCGGGCAGAGAGTCACAGCACCTGCAGGTGCTTATGATCCGGCATTTTATCATCTGAAGAACAATACACTGCCAAGTGGCGAGATCAAAGCGGACGGAAGTCTGGAGCTGCGGGTTTTCTATGACCGGAATGTGTATACAGTGACCTATGATCTGCAGGCATCGGATGCTGTCCTGCCTGTAGGAAGTGAGCTGACATTTACCGCAAGACCGGGTGAGAAGCTTGTGACTGAAACACCGGAAAGAGAAGCCTACAGATTCCTTGGCTGGTATCTGGACGCAGATTATAAACAGAAGTTTGATAATACAATGCCTGCGCAGGATATCACGCTGTATGCAAAATGGGAAAGCATGCAGGTCAATTATACAGTCAGACATTATCAGGAAAACCCTGAGATTCTGAATGAATATGGGTTCCCGGAAGGGGAAGCACCCACGTATACACTTGTGGAGGAAGAAGTATTTACCGCGCTTGCAGGCACTTCGGTTTCGCCTGCGGTAAAATCCTATGAAGGTTTTACGTCACCGGCCGTGCGCACGGAAGAAGTGACGGCGGATGCGGATGGTGTCGGAACGCTTGTCATCGAGTATCAATATGACCGCAGCGATTACACCATGGCGTGGTATCGGAGCGAGACAGAGCTCATTCCGTATACGGTACAGTATGGTGCAGCGATCCCTGTTCCAAATGAGAAAGAGCTGGCAAACGGTAAACCGGGCTATCGCGTGGAAGGCTGGTATGAGGATCAGGCTCTTACGAGGCCTTTCACCTATAAAACAATGCCTGCGCAAAATCTGACTGCCTATCCAAAGTGGGTTGCGGATGAGATTTCCTATTATGTATCTTACATTTTCCTGGATGGAACTACGCAGGTAAATTCCTATACGGAAACGTATACCGGTCTGGCAGACAGCGTTGTACAGCCGCCGGAGGTAAAAAGCTTTGAAGGTTATACGTTTGATGAAAGCTCAAGACTGACAAGTTTCAAGATAGAACCAGGTAATCCGTATATCGGGTATTATTATCAGATCAATACACATACGCTGACTTATCAGTATGAAACAAATGATGCGACCGGAACAAATATAATAACCGCACAGAAAAAATACGGCGAAGATATTACAATACCGGATCCGGCAAGAGACGGCTATGCATTTGCAGGCTGGTATACAGATACAGGCTTTGAAAACCGGTATATGGGGACAACAATGCCCGATCAGGATCTGGTTTTATATGGAAAATGGATAGATGGCAAACAGTCTTATCAGGTGTTACATTATCTGACACAGCTGGATGGCAGCAGGCGGCTGTATCTGGCGGAAAGTCTGTACGGAGAACCGGGAGATGTGATAACACCGGAAACGAAAGCGCCGGAAGGGTATGAAGATGTAGAACCCATCACCCATACACTTGTGCAGGGTTCCGTGGAAAATAACCGTATCATTTATGTGTATCCGAGAAAGCAGTATCAAATCAGATATGTGTTAAATGGCGGAATCTGTGAGCAGAGCACAGAGCAGATGATAACCTACGGAACACCTTTAAAGGATATTCTGGATGCACTTCCGGTCTACAGAAACGGGTATAGTTTTGCAGACTGGTATACAGATGAAGCATTGCAGGCCGTTTACAGACCGGATACAATGCCTGCCTCAGACCTGATCTTATATGCAAAATGGGATGTGATAAAGACCGCATATATAGTAGAGCATTATAAGGAAAACGTGGAAACAGGCGCATATGATCTGGCAGAGAGAAGCTACCGCTATGCAGATACAGATACGATCGTAGAGCCTGCGGTAAATCAGTATGACGGTTATACAAAACCGGATGTACAACAGGGCACAGTATCGGGAGATCCGGATAACAGGCTTGTGATCAAGTATTATTACGATTGCAGTAAGCATATGCTGACGATGCATGACATAGTCTGTGCTGACGGCGTTTCTGTGGAAGATGTGACGGAAGAAAAGAAATGTGGCAGTAAGCTGCCTGCGCAGGCGAGAAAAGCGTATCTGTTTGGTGGCTGGTACGAGGATGCAGCCTATACACAGCCATTCAGTGGTGTAATGCCGGACAGAGATCTGACCTTATATGCAAAATGGATTCCTGATATGCGTTCTTATACCTTTATCTACCGCATACAGAATCTGAATGGCAGATCTGTGAATTACAAAATTGTAAGCGGAGAGGCACAAATCGACACTTTTGTAACGCCGGAGGGCATCGGAGAGGAAGCAGTTGCCAAAGGATTTACTGCGCCGGTGCTTGAGCCGGTACAGATGCAGGCGGAAACTTACAAAAACACATATACCTTTGACTATGCCAGAAACAGATATACAGTTAAATTCCAGCTGGATAACGGGGAAAAGGATGTCATACAGAATGGTTATTATGGCAGCGAGATAAGAGTGCCTGTTCCAAAGAAAACAGGATATACCTTCACAGGCTGGGACAGCAGGGTAGAGGATACGATCCCCGATCATGACGTGACCTATACTGCACAGTGGAAGATCAATTCCTACCATATTGCGTTTATGGTTGATAATGACGATAAGGGTGCAGCCTATCAATACGGACAGACGATCAGCCGGCCGGCAGATCCGAAAAAAGAGTATTACACCTTCAAAAACTGGAGTGGAGAAATACCACAGACAATGCCTGCAAAGGATGTCAATCTGACAGCGGTATTTGAGCCGGTAGTATATCAGATCACCTACGATCTGGATGGCGGAAAAGAGTATTACAATCCGACATCCTATACGTATGAAAGCAATACGATCGTATTAAACCGTCCGACAAAGAGCCATTATGAATTTTTAGGCTGGAGCGAAGAAGGCAAAGAAGGTCTTGTAAAGGATGTGACCATACCAAAAGGTTCCTATGGAAAGCGTCATTTTAAGGCAAACTGGAAGGTGATCACCTATACGATCAGCTTTGCATCGGATAAGGTTGTACTTGGCATGGATGATATGCAGATCAACTATTTTGAGACCAAAAAACTGGAAGCATGCAAGAAAGCACCAAAGGGCTACAAATTTTACTGCTGGACGACAAGTCTGGAAAATCCAAGATATGATTACAGTAACAGACATAAGATGCAGCGTGTGGAAAGGAATATGACGTTGTATCCGGTTTATACGCCGAAGCAGTACCGTGTTTACTTTGATTACAACCTGGATAAATTATACAAAGAATATGATAGTCATGATTTTGAATCAAAGGTGGATATCACGCGGATCAGCACAAATGACAGTAAACGCCATAAATGGGGCTATGTGCTGGACGGATGGGATAAAACGAATGATAAAAATGAAAATCTGGGTTACTTTGATGTATCAGAAAAGAGCTTTATCCTGCGCGACACAGAGGATATCACACTGAAGGCGAACTGGAAGCCAAACGCCAAATATCTGTATACACCATCGAAGTACACAAACAGTTACAATATCACCGATGATAATAACAAAGAGATCTCCTTCAAGTTTTATGTAGATGGAAAACAGGAAAAAGAAAAAGTAACGGGAGATTACGGTCTTGGAAAAGGCGCAGAGTATGTAATGAACATGGATAACATGTCTCTGGACGTAGTCAGCAAAAATTTCAAGAAGGTCAAAGTGGAAGTGCAGTACAATGTGCATATGGTCAAAGACGGTTATGCAGTCATGCGTCTGAGATACAAACCCAAAAATGGCAAAGAGGTATCATGGAAAACAGAATCCTCCGATCTTCTTGACGAAAAGATTACAAAATACTTCTCCTATGAGCTTGACCGGACAGATGTGGAGTATTTCTGGATCGAGTTTGATGCAAACGGTGGCGGTGATGATGAGTATGATCTCGATAATATATTATTTAAGGTAACCTATTTAGAGAAATAAAAGCAGATGAAGGGCAGAATATGAAAAATAAAAAAAGAATTTTGATGATGGCGGGTAGTATATTTGTGGTCGTAATTGTAGCTGTTGTAGTTTATTTTCTGGTCAGACAGGATAGCAAAGATCCGGCATTTTCGCCGGATCTGGATGAAAACGCAATAGTGCAGACAGACGGGATCAAAGAAAAACCGGAGGGGATCCGTATTCCGGGTTATCCGAGGATCACTATTTCGGCAGATACAAAGGATGTCACAATGAATCTGCAAAACCCGGAAGGAAATCCCTGTTATTTTACATTTGAGATCATCCTGACAGAGGGGGAAGAAACCATCTATACCTCAAAGCTGGTAGAACCGGGAAAAGCGATCACGGATGTTACCTTGTCCCGTGCACTGGAAAAAGGCGAATATCCGGCCGTGATCAAAATTACGACAACATCTTTAACAGATGGAAGTGCAATGAACGGGGCAGATGTGGAAACCGTTCTCATTGCACAATAAAAGGGGGAAAAAGATGAAAAAGAAACTTTTGATTCTGACAGCACTGCTGACATTTGCCATATCTGCCATGACAGTTTCTGCCAAAGCACCGGGAAAAACAAATGTGACCTATCAGGTAGATCCTTCCTATGAAGTTGTGATCCCATCCGATGCGACAGTTCCGTTTCTGACAGAAAAATCGGCGTATGGGACCATTGAGATAAAAGAAGCTGTTTTGGAAGAAAATAAATGTATTCTTGTAAAAATGGATGCAAGTGGGACGCTGGTAAATGAAAAGCATCCGAAATCCAAAATCCCTTACCAGATCTTAAATGGAAAAAAGGAGTTCAAAAGTCAGAAATACACGAAGGCAGGAGAAAAAACGGATCTGACCATTTCAATCAAAAAGGCAGACTGGAACAAGGCAAGAGGCGGAAGCTATAAGACAGCGGTCACATTTACCATATCGTATGTGGACAGGAAATAGCGGAGAGGCGGTACTATGAAAAAATATCTGGCAGTTTTTATCATGATTTTAATATGCCTGCATCTTCCGATGCAGATCCGGGCATCTCAGAGTGAGATTGGTACAACGGTTCCGGAAACACATACGGTATCGATCGAGGCAGAGCATGCATCAGCGCAGTATATGGAAGGTGATAAGGGAATAAGCGACGCTTATCCCGTACCGCGTTTTTCCAAACCGGAATTTAAGATCACAGCAAAAGACGGTTATGAAATAAAACGTGTTTTGTTAAATGATAATGATGTGACAAAAAACGTGGAAAAGGGAATTTTAAAGCTTTCAGAGGTCTGTGAAAATCAAGTGATCAGGATCGAGACAGAAGCCGTTGCACCGGAAGATGCCGAACCATCGCAGAAGCCACAGAGTACACAGAAACCACAGAGTACACAGAAACCGCAGAGTACGCAGAAACCGCAGGCACCGCAATCACAAACGCAGCAGACATCACAGGCACCGGAAAAGCAAAATACCGTTAAAAATGCGGAACAAAAACAGAAAACCACAGAAACGACCGGTCAGGAGCAGGAATCCGGAAATGAAATGTCAGAATCCATATCGCAGGGAGAGATGGATGCAATGGATGGTGCAAATACGGAAAACGAGCCGGAAGTATCTGCCCGTCACTTCAGCTTCTGGTGGATCCTTTTGCTGCTTTTGACCGCAGGTATCATAATATGGCTGATTATAGTTTTAAAAAAGAGAAAAAATAAAAAAAACGAGGAAAAACCACTTGACCAATAAGGAGAATCTGCCCATGTAAGGTTGCAACTTCTTCTCCCCATGTTATAATAAAAGTTATGAAATGTTTGTGGAGGAGAATGTAAAATGGAAAAGCTGCACTTTGCAAAGGGAAGAATGATTCTGCCTCTGACCGGAAGTTCATATGAACTCGGAAAAATGAAAGAGGCTATTGATCTGATAGAGGATACGCAGTTAGCGGAGATCGCATGTGCGGAAGCCTGTTATTTTACAGCGGATGCAAAAGGCTGTGTGGAACATGTAAAAAAATATCTGGCAAGTGACGATGTAATGCTGCGCCTGTCAGCGGATATGCTGTATGTATTTGCAAACCTGACACTCGGAAATGCCGGAAAGGCGCAGGCAGCGCGTATAGATGTAAAGCAGTGTCTGCAAAAAGCACTGGAAGAAGATGCATGTACAGGAATAAAATCTTCCTGTATATTTGCCTATTATCTGATCAATATTTTTCTGCATATCGAAACAGAAAAGGAAATGCCGGCTTTAGAGAGCTGCATTTCTGATCTGCCGACAGGACAGAGACTGTTTGCGATCAGTATTTTAGCACATGGCATGTATTTAAAAAAAGAATATCTGAAAGCACAAGGGGTCGTACAGACTGCAATGCTGATGGCAGATGCGGTCTATCCGATCCCGTTTATCTATTTAAACTGTATTGCGGCCATGTGCCAGATCAATCAAAAAGAGCAGGAGGAAGCGATCAGTTCCGTGAAGAAAGCAATTTCTTTTGCGGGAAAAGACGGACTTTTTGAGCCTTTTATAGAATATCACGGCCTATTGCAGGGCGTTCTGGAGGTCTGTCTGCGAAAAAGCGAACCGGAAACATATAAAAAACTGGTGGATGGTATCATTGCATTCAGCCGTGGCTGGATGAAGATCCACAATTCCCAGATGAACAGGGATGTAACAGATCTGCTGACACCTCTGGAGTTTTCCATTGCCATGCTTGCCTGCAGAGACTGGACCAATCAGGAGATCGCCCAGCATATGGGATTATCGGTTAATACGGTAAAGCATTATGTTTCCGATATTCTGGAAAAGCTGCAGATCGATAAGAGAGAGAAAATAAAGGATTTTGTGAATCAATAGGTCTTTTCTAAAAAATCGCATAATGCTATAATAGAAAGAAATTGAAAGGGGTAGGAAGACAAATGTCTTCATGTTTGTGTATGAATAAGGGAAATGGAACAAAAGGAAAACGGCTTGATTTTTTAAGAGTCATTATGCTGATCGGCAGTGTACCACTATTGTCAGCAATCATTATTCTGACGATCTGCGCTGCAATGAAGATGGAAAATGAACTGGAAACCAGTACATATGCAAGGCTTCGTGCCTGTGCGATTTCCGTACAGAAGTATTTTGAATGGGATATCCGCGAAGAGATTCTGGAAAAAGATGATGTAAGCTATGAGTTTATTGATTCTTTACAAAAAGATGAGATTGAACTGACTTTCTTTGAAGGAGATACGCGTTTTATTACATCCATAAAGGATAAAAGCGGAAATAGAGTGGAAGGAACAAAAGCATCGGAGGAAGTCTGGAATATAGTAAAAACCGGAAAAGATTATCAGTCAGACGGTATAGATATTTCCGGAGCAAAGTATTATGTATATTATACGCCGGTCTGCACAGATGACGGTAAAGTCATCGGTATGGCATTTGCCGGAGAAAAGGAAGCAATAGTTAATGATGCAAGGAACAATCTGATGATCAGCTTTGTAAAAATTGCCCTTGTTCTTACGGTTGTTTATCTGATCATCCTGATCTGGCTGGCAAGGATAATCCGGAAGCCGATTGCAAAAACAGCAGCAGATATTGAAAATATCGCAAACGGTAATATTTCTAATGAAATCAGCGGTTCTTCCCAAATTGCGGAAACAGATAAGCTGATCACAGCTTCCAGAATCTTAAAGGAAAAGCTGAATGATATTGTCTCAGGTGTCAATGAGCATGTGCTCAATCTGCAGCAGGATACCGCATCATTGAAGGAACGGGCAGATTTTTGTAATGATGGCACAAAGCAGATCAGCCAGGCAATGGAAGAATTATCCGTTACAGCAGTCACATTGGCTGAAAATGTGCAGGATGTCAATGCAAAATCATTGGAAATGGGAAATGCGATTACGGATATCGATGGAGATGTACAGGTTCTCAGTGACAATTCCAATCACATGGATAAAGCAAACGAAGACGCAGCAAAGTCTATAGAAACTGTTTTAGACAGCTCTAACCGGTCTTCTGCAATTGTAGAGAAAATCACCAACCAGATCGAAGAAACCAATCAGGCTATATCATCAATCAATGAGGCAGTAGATCTGATCATGGATATCACGGGACAGACAAGCCTGTTGTCTCTGAATGCATCTATTGAAGCTGCAAGAGCCGGACAGGCAGGACGAGGCTTTGCCGTTGTTGCAGATGAGATCAAAAAGCTTTCCGAACAAAGTGCGCAGGGTGCAGATACCATCAAGCAAGTAGCGGATAACATTTTTGAAAAATCAAATGAAAGTGTTGCACTTGTAAATGAGGTCAGAGAGTTGATTGGTAAAGAGCAGGAAGATATCTCTGTGACAAAAGAAAGCTTTGAGATATTAAGTAAAACAATTAACGATAACCTTGTAGCGGTTTCCCGTATCAGTGAGAAGACAAAGCAGCTTGATACGATCAAACAGGCTATTATCGGAAATATTAACGATCTGAGTGCTATTTCCGAAGAAAATGCAGCAAGCAACCAGGAAGTATCCGCAAATATCACCAATATTGCAGAATCAATCGATGAGATGAACGCAGCAACGGGTCATGTGAATAATATATCCGAAGAACTTGCGCAGCTGATGGAATATTTTAAGTAAACCGAATACTTGACAGGAAAACGTAATAAACCATTATGAATTATATTGTTTTTGACCTCGAATGGAATCAGGGAATTGCCGGAAAAAGAGAAAGCAGCCATGAGGAGATTCCGTTTGAAATTATCGAAATCGGAGCGATCAAGCTTGATAAACGTAAAAATATCATAGGGCAGTTTCAAAAGATCATTAAACCGTCTGTTTATAAGAAAATGCCGGATATCATTGAAGATATGCTCCATGTAGATATGAAGGAGCTGAAGGCCGGAACACCGTTTCCGGAGGCAGCGGAGGAATTTTTAGCCTGGTGCGGAGAGGATTTTATATTTTGCAGCTGGGGATCTTTAGATCTTCTGGAGCTGCAGCGGAACATGAAATATTATCAGATGCCGGCTCTGGCAGCAGGGCCGATCTGCTTTCTGGATATCCAGAAGCTGTTTGGGATCGCTTTTGAGCATAAAAAGGTTGGCAGAACGCTGGAATATGCGGTAGACAGCCTGCAGATCGAAAAAGATATCCCGTTCCACCGGGCATTCAGTGATGCTTATTATACGGCGCTTGTATTGCAGAAAATACCGGCGGATATCGAGGAATATTGTTCCTATGATACCTACCAGCTTCCAAAGAGCAAAAAAGAGGAGATCCATAAGGTATTTCCCAGCTATAGTAAATATATTTCCAGAAGCTTTCCGGATAAGGGAAAGGCGATGGAAGACAGAGAGGTTTTATCTACCAGATGTTATATCTGTGATAAAGCGGCGAGAAAAAAGATCCGGTGGTTTACACCAAACGGAAAGCATTATTACAGCGTTTCCTACTGCGAAAAGCATGGCTATTTAAAGGGAAAGATCCGTATCCGGAAAAATATTTGTGATCCGGAAAGTGTATTTGTCATCAAGACAATGAAGCTGATCTCTAAAGAAGATGTAGATAAGATCATTGAAAAAAAGGAACATGCCAGAATCCAGAGACAGATCAGGAGAAGGCACGACAGGGAAAAGAAATAGATTTCTGCAGGAGATGCCATGGCGAAATTTACAAAGCAGGCAATTATGAACTGCCTGCTCGAATTACTAAGTACAAAACAGCTTGATAAGATCACGGTAAAGGATATCTGTGAAATATGTGAGATCAACAGAAATACCTTCTATTATTATTTTCAGGATATTTACGATGTACTTGATGCGGTATTTCAAAATGAGGCGGAGAAATCTGTCCGGGATGTCAATGAAGGAGCTTCCTTTTATGAAGAGATCGTCAGATGCTCTCAGATCGTATATGCCAATAAAAAGGCGATCTTTCATGTTTACCAGTCCAAAAAGGGCGATATTCTGAAAGGATATCTGAGTAAGATCGCTGAGGACTGTGTTGGCAGATATGTGGAAAAAGAGGCAGCAGGCTATGATCTGACAGAAAGCGATAAGCATTATATTACGCTTTTTTACAGCCATGCGATCATCGGCAATACTCTGGAATGGATCGAAAAAGGACTTCCGCCGAGCAGGGATGATCTGATGCACCGCCTGTCTGTATCGTTTCAGGCGACGATCCGTGATATGATCGAAAGCTGCATCAAAGATCAAAAATCAGACAAATAAAGGACAGTGTCTAAAAATCAGACACTGTCTTTTTTTTGCCCATAGAAATTCCGAAAAACGGGCAGTATAATATAGAAAAACAAAAAGGGAGTGGAACTTATGAAAAGCCTGAAAGCAATTAAAAATTCCTATAGTATTTTGACGATCTGCCTGATCCTTGTAGGAGCAGTCCTTCTGATCTGGCCGCACATGGCACTTGGCGCGATCTGTAAAATGTGTGGTATTTTCCTGATTATATTCGGACTTGTCAAGCTGACCGGCTATTTTTCCAAAGACATATTTCAACTGGCATTTCAATATGACCTGGGACTTGGAATCGCCTCCATTATATTCGGACTTATCATGGTGATCCGTTCCTGGGCAACGATCCAGCTCTTTTCCATCTGCATCGGAATCTTTCTTCTGATCGATGCAGCACTCAAAATGCAGACGGCGTTTGAATCCAAAAAGTTCGGATTCCGGAACTGGTGGGTAACATTACTGATCGCCATTATCGTGTGTATTCTCGGTATTTTACTGTTTGCCATGCCATTTCAGACGAGTGGCGTGATCACAAGGCTGATCGGAATCAATCTGATCTTAGACGGCGCATTAAATTTATTTGTTGTACAAAGTACAGTCAGAACGATAAAACGGGAGGAGGATGAGATGATCATAGATGAAGACGATTTCCTGAACTAATAAACTTAAGAAAAGAGAACAAGAAAACCAATTTCAAAACAGAAAGGTGGAACTTATTATGAATAAGAATGCAAAATTAGGAGCAGCAGTCGCTTTGGCAGGAGCAGCAGGTGTATTTGCCGTCAGCAGAAAGAAAAAAGCACAGACAGTAAAGCAGACAAGAAAACAGCAGCAGGAGCTCGCAGATTACCGCAATACAGAACGTGGCATGCATGAGAAAAACAGCAAGGGCATTTATTATACGAACGGTAATTATGAAGCATTTGCCCGTCCGGAAAAGCCGGAAGGCATTGAAAATAAATCCGCTTATATCGTAGGCAGCGGACTTGGCGCACTGGCAGCAGCCTGCTTCCTTGTCAGAGATGCGCAGATGCCAGGCAAAAATATCCATATCTTAGAGGCAATGGATATTGCAGGTGGTGCCTGTGATGGTATCAACGATCCGACAAGAGGCTATGTCATGAGAGGCGGACGTGAAATGGAAAACCATTTTGAATGTCTGTGGGATCTGTTCAGAAGCATCCCATCTCTGGAAACAGAAGGTGCCTCCGTTCTGGACGAATATTACTGGCTGAATAAGCATGATCCGAACTATTCTTTATGTCGTGCGACGGAGCATCGCGGACAGGATGCACATACAGACGGCAAATTCGGTCTGAGCCAGAAGGGCTGCATGGAGATCATGAAGCTGTTCTTCACAAAGGATGAAGATCTGTACGATAAAACGATTGAAGATTTCTTCGATGAAGAAGTATTTGATTCTAATTTCTGGCTTTACTGGCGTACCATGTTCGCATTTGAAAACTGGCACAGTGCACTCGAAATGAAGCTTTATATCCAGAGATTTATCCATCATATTGGCGGACTTCCTGATTTCTCCGCATTGAAGTTCACGAAGTATAACCAGTATGAATCCCTGATCCTTCCGATGCAGAAATATCTGGAAAAAGCAGGCGTGCAGATCCAGTTTAACACACAGGTAACCAATGTATTATTTGATATCGACGACGGAAAGAAACGTGCTGCCAGCATTGAATGTCTCGTAAATGGCGAGAAGCAGAGCATTCCGCTGACAGAAAACGATCTTGTGTTTGTGACAAACGGAAGCTGTACAGAAGGTACGATCTACGGAAGTCAGAACGAAGCACCGGTAGGTGATGCGGAAGTTCGTACAAGTGGATGCTGGGATCTTTGGAAGAACATTGCAGCGCAGGATCCGTCTTTTGGACATCCTGAGAAATTCTGTGGCGATATTTCCCGTTCCAACTGGGAATCCGCTACCGTAACAACAAGTGATGAGAAGATCATTTCCTATATCAAGAATATCTGCAAGAGAGATCCCAGAACCGGAAATGTTGTAACCGGCGGTATTGTTTCCTGCAAAGATTCCAGCTGGCTTTTAAGCTGGACGATCAACAGACAGGGGCAGTTCAAAGAGCAGAAGAAAGATGAAGTCTGCATCTGGGTTTACAGCCTGTTTACCGACAAACCGGGCGATTATATCAAAAAACCGATGAAGGAATGTACCGGTAAGGAGATCACAGCAGAATGGCTGTATCACTTAGGCGTTCCGGTAGATGAGATCGACGAGCTGGCAGAAAATCATGCAAACTGTACACCGACCATGATGCCATATATCACCGCATTCTTCATGCCAAGAAGAAAAGGTGACAGACCGGACGTTATCCCGGATGGCTGCGATAACTTCGCATTCCTCGGACAGTTCGCTGAAACCCCAAGAGACACGATCTTCACAACAGAGTATTCCGTTCGTACCGCTATGGAAGCTGTATACGGTCTCTGCCATGTGGACAGAGGTGTTCCGGAAGTCTGGGGCAGTGTCTATGATGTGAGAGATCTGCTTGACAGCTCCGTAAAGCTGATGGATGGTAAATCACCACTTGAAATTTCTCTTCCGGGACCGCTCAATGCAGTCAAGAAAGCACTCATCAAGGGTGTCAAAGGAACTGTGATCGAAGATCTTTTGAGAGAGCACAATATCTTAAAAGAGGGGATGTAACAGATCCTTTTGCTAAATAAAAAAATCCCTCTGACATTAGGCGAGTGTTGTTAGGGAACCAACAGAACTACTAAATTTCTTAACAACAGACGGCTAAGGGGCACGGGTTTTTCAGCACAATGCACGAAAGGCACATCATTTTACGGTGATGTGCCTTTTTCGTACCCATTTTTACCTGTCAGCCGCCTGCGGAAAGGTGGTGGAACCCCATGCCCGAACCCGCCATGCTGGACTACTTCTACGGCGATGAAGCGGAACAGTACACTTTTTATCGGATACCCAAGGTGCTGTTCACAGACCCGGCTTATCGGCGTATTTCTTCCGACGCTAAAATCCTCTATGGTCTTATGCTCGACCGCATGGGGCTGTCAGTTCGGAATGGCTGGCTGGACGATTGCCAAAGGGTATTCATCTACTTCACGCTGGAGGACGCTCTGGAATATTTATGCTGCGGGCATACGAAAGCTGTTTCGCTGTTTGGCGAACTGGATAAGAATGGGCTGATCGAGCGCAAGAAACAAGGTCAGGGAAAGCCCACGAAAATCTATGTGAAGAACTTCGTTCGGAAAGCGGAAGTCTTGACTTCCGAAAAACGGAAGTCTAAAGTTCCGCAAACCGGAAGTCAAGACTTCCAGAAAACGGCCTCTAATAATACTGAGATAAATAATACTGATTTGAATGAGACTGATCCATCTATCTATCCGGTCAGAGGGCTGCCGGAAGATAGACCGCCTGCGGCGGCTGATGAGATGGATACGATGGAAGCATACCGAGAAGTCATAAAAGAAAATATCGAATATGACATCATGCGGCAACAGCTAGGCTACAATGCCGACCTGCTGGATGACATTCTGGACATCATGGTGGACACGGTTTGCAGTTCCAAGCGCATGATACGCATAGGCGGCGAGGACTACCCACGGGAAGTCGTAAAGAACCGCCTGCTTAAAATCAACGGGGAGCATATCGGGTATGTCATAGACTGCCTGAAAGAGAACACAACGAAAGTCCGTAACATCCGGGCTTACCTGCTGACCTCCCTCTATAACGCCCCTACAACGATAAACAGTTATTACACAGCTCTGGTCAACCATGACCTGTACGGCGGTGGATAACTGTTTTTTTCATACTCACATTTGGGCGGCTGCGCCAGTTCCTGGCCAGCCCCCTTGATTACCATAGCTGCAAATGAACGGCACTGTGTCAAGAACGCACACGGTGTGCGTTCATTTTATTCTTGACATGGGGCCGCTTCTTTTGCCACCGGCACAGCCGGAGAAAGGAGTTACCCATGAAAAAACCTTTTGCCTACGTTACGGCGGTCTGGCAAGGCGGCGAGTTCACTGTCATCGACCAGGCGACCGTCTACTGCCGCAAAGTCTACGAAGCCGGGTTCACACCGCTTTGCCCGGTTCTGTATCTTCCCCATTTTCTCCGTGACAGCGTTCCTGCCGAGCATAAGGACGGGATTGACATTGGCAGGGAGTTCCTGCGCCGTAGCCGTGTCCTTATCGTCTGTGGGGATGAGATCGACGAAACGGTCAAGAACGACATTGCCATGGCGCAGCGTCTGGGCATTACTGCCACCACTCTGGAGGGTATCTTGAAAATCCGTTCCCAAGGAGAAAACGAGGTGGACGCCTGATGAACGCATATCGGCACCTGCGGTATCTGCTCCATCGTCTGGAGGTTCCGCCTTAGTATCTGCTCCTTTCAGCATTCCTGCCAGAGAAAGGAGTGTGATGAGCTATGCAGGAAGAAGTTGAAAATAAATCAGTCGCACTGAGTATCAAGGCTACCAAGCTGACAGCCAGTGTGCTGAAAGCGGCACTCCGAAAGGCTCTTGCGGAAATGGAGAAAGCAAAGAAAAATCCCAAGGTCTACAAGGGCAAACAGAGTGTGAAGAAGCTGGTTCGGCAGGGTGCTGGCGTTAGCAACATCGAAATCACGGACGGCAATATCAAGTCCTTTGAGCGTGTTGCCCGGAAATATGGGATTGACTTTGCTCTGAAAAAAGACAGCTCATCCAGCCCGCCCCGGTATCTGGTCTTTTTCAAAAGCCGAGACGCCGACGCTCTGACGGCGGCGTTTCAGGAGTATTCGGGCAAGGTGGTCAAGAAACACGAACAGGAAAAACCGTCCATCCGAAAACAGCTTGTCAAATTGCAGGAAGCGGTCAAAGAGATGGCCAAGTCCCTTTCCCGGAATAAGCACCAGGAGGTGGACAGATGAAGAAACTGCCGAAAATCAATACAGCCAAGCTGTTGAAAGCGGCTCTGCCGTATATCTTCATCGGGCTTATGGCGACCAAGCTGGGGCAGGCTTACCGCATGGTGCCGGAGGGCGATGTACTGGATAAGGCACTGGGGGCACTCCTTAACATCGGAACCGTCTTTCAGAACCCGCTTCCCAGCTTCCATCCCTTTGACCTGATTGTGGGTGCTGTCTGCGGTGTCCTCATTTGGTTCATTGTCTACCAGAAATCCAAGAACGCCAGAAAGTACCGCCGTGGTGCGGAGTATGGTACTGCCCGCTGGGGCACAGCCAAGGACATTGAACCGTTTATTGACCCGGATTTTTCCCAGAACATCCTGCTGTCCGATACGGAACGGCTGACGCTGGGAAAGATTGCAGACCCGGAAAAGAGAAACGTCAATCTGAATGTTTTAGTCATCGGAGGCAGCGGATCGGGAAAAACCCGCTACCACATCAAACCCAACCTCCTCCAGATGAACGCCAGCTATGTCTGCTCAGATCCGAAAGGCACTGTCATCGAGGAAGTTGGACGGGCGATGGTTCGGGGCGGGTATAAAATCAAGGTTCTCAACACCATTGATTTTGCTTGCTCCATGCACTACAACCCATTCGTCTATCTTCACTCGGAAACCGACATTCTGACGCTGGTCACGGTTATCATGACCAATACCCAGGGGGACGCAAAAGGCGGCGATGACTTCTGGCAGAAAGCGGAAGCCCTGCTGTATCAGGCGCTGATTGCTTATATCTACTACGAAGCCCCAGCCGAAGAAAAGAACATGAATACCCTGCTGGATATGCTCAATGCCTGTGAGTGCCGGGAGGACGATGAAAACTTTAAGTCGGCGGTTGACCTGCTCTTTGAACAGCTTGAAAACCGGAACCCCGACCACTTCGCCGTCAGACAGTACAAAAAATTCAAAATGGCGGCGGGCAAGACCCTAAAGTCGATTTTGATTTCCTGCGGCGCAAGGCTGGCTCCCTTTGATATTGCCGCCGTCCGGGAAATGATGTCCTATGACGAATTGCAGCTTGAAAAGCTGGGCGATGAAAAAAGCGTCCTGTTTGCGGTGGTTTCTGATACCAACCCGACCTTTAACTTCATCAGTGCCATGATGTATTCGCAAATGTTCAATGTCCTCTGCGACCGGGCACTGAAAGTTTACCACGGCAGGCTCCCCATCCATGTGACCTGCCTCTTTGACGAGTTCGCAAACCAGAAAATTCCCAACTGGGAGCATTTGATCAGTGTCATCCGTTCCAGAAACATATCGGCGCATATTGTGTTGCAGACATACTCGCAGCTCAAGGGAATGTATAAAGACAATGCCGAAACCGTTGCCGGGTGCTGTTCGACCATGCTCTTTCTGGGAGGAAAGGAGGAAAGCAGTTTGAAGATGGTGTCCGGGATTCTGGGCAAGGAAACCATCGACACGATGAACGAAAGCGACTCCCGTGGTGCCCAGCGCACCTACGGTCTGAACTACCAGAAGCTGGGCAAGGAGCTGATGAGTGTGGATGAGCTGACGGTCATGCCGTCCAGCCGCTGTATCGTGCAGGTACAAGGCGTCCGCCCCTTCTACTCCAAGAAGTTCGACCTGACGAAGCACCCGCAGTACAAATACACTGCGGACGCCAACCCCAAGTATGCCTTTGATGTAAAGGCGTATCTGGAACACCAGCTGAAAACAAAGCCGGACGAAGAATTTGAAGTTTATGACTTAGGAGAAGTCACGCAGTCTGAACAGGTTGCCTAAAGGCTCCACCGAACCCCGTTGCCGGGGACTTTTCGGTGGAGCCTTATTTTTTTGCCCAAAAACGAAATTGCCCTAAAGGAGGAAAGCAAAATGGAGTTTTTCAATGAAGCAGTACGGGTACTGGAAACGCTGGTCAAAGCACTGAACGGGGACTTTGCTCCCGATTGGAAGTCCTGTCATAAGCGCAGTTTCAGTACCCCGGCACTGTCCATGGGCGGCTCTTATGCCGTGGATGCAGGCATGTTGCGTAACCGAAAGCACATCCGCCCGCCCATCCGTGCCCAGCCTGTCAAAATGCACTTTCCGAACCCGAAACCAAACCAACCACAACAAACTTTTTCTTAAAATCAGGAGGAATATATTATGGATTTCTTTAACTCTGCTGTAACTACTATGTCTACTCTGGTAACTGCTCTGGGCGGCGGCCTGGGCGTGTGGGGCGTCATCAACCTCATGGAGGGCTACGGCTCGGATAACCCTGCGGCGAAAAGCCAGGGTGTCAAGCAGCTCATGGCGGGCGGCGGCGTCATGCTGTTGGGCCTGAAGGTTGTTCCGCTGCTTGCCAACCTGATCACCGTCTAAGCGGCGCAGGTAAGCGCCTATGCAAAGCATAATCGACGCCATTGAACAGTGGCTGAAAGACTTCTTGATTGGAGCCATCACTGGCAATCTGTCGAATATGTTTAGCGATGTGAATAACAAGGTCGCCACGATAGCAACCGAAGTTGGAAAGACGCCGGAGTCCTGGAACTCCGACGTCTTTTCCATCATCCTCACGCTGTCAAGGAATGTGGTCGTCCCCATAGCGGGGCTTGTCATAGCCGCTGTCCTGACCTACGAACTCATCAGCATGATTGTCGATAAGAACAATATGCACGACATCGACACCTTCATGTTTTTCAAATGGACATTCAAGTCGGCGACAGCGGCTATCATCGTTAACCATACCTTTGATTTCATCATTGCAATCTTCCAAGTGGCGCAGACCATGGTACAGAGAAGCGCCGGGGTCATAGATACCAATGCGAGTATTGACATCTCCACGGCGATTGCGGACATTACCACCCAGCTTCAGGCAATGGGGCTGGGTGATCTGTTCGCCCTTATGCTGGAAACATGGATTGTTTCCTTTGCTATGAAAGCCATGGGACTTTGTATCACGGTCATCCTTTATGGAAGAATGATTGAAATATATATCTACGCCAGTGTCGGCCCGGTGCCCTTTGCCACCTTTATGAACCGGGAATGGGGCAACATCGGCACTAACTATGTACGGGGACTTGCCGCCCTGGGGCTGCAAGGATTTCTAATTATGATCTGCGTCGGCATTTACGCCGTGCTGGTCAATGCGCTTTCCCTGGACGGGGATTTGCACGCAGCTGTCTGGAGCTGTGCCGCTTACACGGTACTGCTTTGTTTCAGTTTGTTTAAGACCGGCTCCGTGGCAAAGAGTATTCTGAACGCCCACTAAACTGCTGAAAGGAGGTTTCACGTTGGCTTATGTAATCATTACCAAAGACTTGACGGAGGTAAAAGACAAGATCACTTTCGGTCTGACCAAGCGGCAGATCCTCTGCTTCTCGCTGGCTGGTGCGGTAGGGGCGGGTTCTTATTTCCTGTTCCGAAACACCCTGGGTAGCGACATTGCCCTGTTTCTTCTGATTGCCTTGGCAGCTCCTTTCATGCTGTTCGGGCTGTATGAGAAGAACGGTCAGCCTTTGGAGAAAATCTTGAAAAACATCATCCGGGTGCGGTTCCTTGCTCCAGCAGCAAGACCCTACCGGACGGAGAACCGATTTGCCGCTCTGGAGCGGCAGGAACATTTCAACAAGGAGGTAGAAAAACTTGTTTCCATTCCGAACAAAACCACCGGCAAGGACAGCCGTGGGCTGGGAACATCTCGTCATCCGGCCCGACACAAAGCTGTCGCCCGCAGACCGCAGGCGGGTGGAAAAAGCCATAAGACGGGCAAAAAAGGAAGGTAAGATTGCCCGCACCGCCCAGCAGACCATTCCCTACAAGGAAATGTATCAGGATGGTATCTGCCATATCCAGAACCAGCTTTACAGCAAAAGCGTGTGCTGTGAGGACATCAACTACAAGGAAGCGTCCGATGATGAAAAGACGGTGCTGTTTGAACTCTACTGTAAACTGGTCAATTACTTCGGCCCCTCTGTGGGGTTTGAACTTTCCGTTGTCTGCTATCCAGCAGACCTGGAGGAATACCGAAAAATTCTGGCTATCCCGGCGCAGGGCGACCAGTTCGATGTGATCCGCAAGGAATACAGCGATATGCTGGTGCGTCAGGTTTCCAAAAGCCGCTATGAACGCCGTATCTGCGTGACCTTTACCATCGAAGCTGAAAACATCAAGCAGGCCCGTTCCCGTCTTTCCCAGATTGAAAGTGATGTTATCAATCACTTCCGGGCACTGTCGGTTGACACTGTGCCGATGAATGGCTATGAGCGTCTGGCGGTATTCCATAAATGCCTGCACCTGGAGGAGCCGAGAAAGTTCCGCTTCAACTGGGACTCCCTCAACAAGACCGGACTTTCCAGCAAAGACTACATTGCACCCAGTTCTTTCTATTTTAAGGACGGGCGATACTTCCGCAGCGGGGCGACCTTCGGGGCGGTTTCTTTTTTGCAGATACGGGCGACCAAAATTTACGACAACCTACTGGATGACCTTCTGAACCTGGAAGGCAGTCAGATCGTCAGTATCCACGCCAAAGCCCTCGACCAGAACGCTGCCCTAAAGATGGTCAAGCGTAAACTGAGTGATTTGGACAAGGCGAAAATCGATGAGCAGAAACGGGCGGTTCGTTCCGGGTTTGATATGGATATTCTGCCGCCTGACCTTGTGACCTTCGGCAAGGAAGCCCAGAAGCTGTTGGAGGATTTGCAGAACCACGACGAAAAGATGTTCCTTGTCACGATTCTCATTACCCATGCGGCACCCACCCGCCAGAAGCTGGAGAACCTGATCTACTCCGCAAACGGTATCGCCAATACCCATAACTGCGACCTCATCTGTCTGGACTACCAGCAGGAGCAGGGCTTTATGTCCGCACTGCCTATCGGTATCAATCAGGTGGAGATCCAGCGTGGGCTTACCACCAGCGGGACAGCAATTTTCTTGCCGTTCCGTGCCTGCGAGGTGTTCCAGCCCAGCGGCGTCTACTACGGGCTGAATGCCACCACCAACCGCATGATACTGGCAGACCGCAAAAATCTCAAGTGCCCCAACGGGATTGTACTTGGCACCCCTGGCAGCGGTAAGTCCTTTAGCTGTAAGAGGGAGGCTACTGACGTCTATCTGCACACCAACGATGACCTGATTTTCCTCGATCCGGAGCATGAATATTCCTCCCTTGTGGAGCAGCTCGGCGGGCAGATCATCCGGCTTGCCCCAGGCAGCACCGACTATATCAACCCCATGGACATTGACCTTGCCACGGATACGGGAGAAAGCCCGCTTCTGATGAAAGCCGACTTCATCATGTCCTTCTGCGAACTGATTTTGTCAGCGTCCCAGGGCGGCCTAAAACCCATCGAGAAATCGGTCATTGACCGCTGTATTCCCAAGGTGTACCGGGAATATCTGAAGAACCCCGTCCCGGAGAATATGCCGGTACTGGGCGACCTGTACCAATGCCTGCGGGAGCAGGAAGAAAATCAGGCACAGGAACTTGCCACGGCCATGGAACTGTATGTGACGGGTTCCCTTTCCTATCTGAACCACCGCACCAATGTTGACATTCATAACCGTGTGGTCTGCTTTGACATCAGCGGTCTGGGCCAGAACCTCAAAAAGCCCGGTATGCTGACCGTGCAGAATAAAATCTGGATGAGAACCACGGTCAACAGATACGCAGGCAAAACCACAAGAATTTATCTGGATGAGTTTCACTTGCTCCTAAAGGAACCCCAGACAGCGGCGTATACCGCTGAGATCTACAAGCGTTTCAGAAAATGGAATGGCATTCCGTCGGCCCTGACGCAGAATGTGAAGGATTTGCTGGACAGCCCGGAGATCGAAAACATTCTGGAAAACAGCGACTTCATCCTCATGCTCAATCAGGCTGCCAGCGACCGCCATATCCTCGCCCAGCGTCTGGGTATCTCTCCCCAGGAGCTGACCCACATCACAAACAGCGGCGCAGGCGAAGGACTTCTGTTCTTTGGGGATAAAATCATTCCGTTCGTGGATAAGTACCCGACCAATACCCGGCTTTACAAGGTCATGACCACGAAGCCCGCTGACCTGGCAGCGTAAGGAGGTCTGCCATGAGGAAGAAAACCAATATTTATGACAGCGACGACGCTGACCGCAGTAAACGCCTGTCTTTTACCCCGGAGGAACGAGCCGCCCGTGCCCAGCAGAAAGCCGAAGTTTTAGGCCAGAAGCTGGAACGGGCGGAAAAGCAAATCCCCAAAAAGAAAAAGATACGCCTGCAAAAAGAACTCGACCCCGAAAAAAGCCGGATGAAGCATACCCTCCGCTTTGAAGAAGTGGAGAAACAGCGTGGCAAGGAAATCCTGCCGAAAAAGGCGGGCAGACGCATGGTGCAGACTGCCAGTGCCGCCGTCCACTCCAAGATGTATCAGGTGGAGGAAGAAAATGTCGGCACCAAAGCTGCCCACCGCACGGAACTTGCCACCGAAGCCACAGCGACGATGGCGGCTCATGCCGCCCGTGTCCATCATCAGAACGCCCCTTACAAAAAGGTGGAAAAGCTGCAACAGCAGGTCAATCAGGCTAATGTCAATGCCGCCTACCGTGCCGCTGTCCGGGATAACCCGGAATTGCAGACCAACAATGTGAAGCGGTTTGTCCAGAAGCAGCGTATCAAACGCCAGTATGCCAAGGAATACCGCAAGGCCCAGAAAGCCGGAAGCAAAGGTTCCGCAGCGGCAAAGAAAGCCAAGGACGCTGTCAGCAGTACCGGGCAGGCGGTTATCACTGCCATTAAAAATCACAAGGGTGGTCTGGTTGTGATCGGGGCGCTGGTGCTGCTGGTCATCATGGTGTTTTCCTCTCTTTCGTCCTGTTCCGTGATGATGGAGGGTGCCATGGGTTCCATCTTGGGCACTTCCTATACCTCGGAAGACCCGGACATTCTTCAGACGGAAAGCAACTACACCGCTTTGGAATCGGGGCTGCGGAACGAACTGGCAAACATCGAAAATACTTATTCCGGTTATGACGAGTACCGCTATGACGTGGACAACATCGGGCATAACCCCAACGAACTGATTTCTTACCTGACTGCCAAGTTTGACGCATTTACCCCGGAACAGGTGCAGACGGAACTGGAAGCGATTTTTGAGAAGCAGTACAGTCTTACCACCCGTGCAGAAACAGAAATTCGCTACCGCACCGAAACCCGAACCGGAACCACCACAAGCACCGACCCTGTGACCGGGGAAACCACCACCGAGGAGTACACCTATGAAGTGGAGGTTCCGTATGAGTACCACATCTTGTATGTGACCCTTAGAAATAAGGGCTTCGGCACGGCCGCCGTGGAGGGGCTGACGGAGGAGCAAAAGGAACGGTATGCCGCAACTCTGTCCATGAAGGGCAACAAGCCTTATCTGTTCGGGGATGACATCTACGCCAACGAAAGCGCCGGGGAAGATTACGACATTCCGGGCGAAGCACTGGCAGACCCGGACTTTGCCGCTCTTATCACCGAAGCGGAAAAATATCTGGGGTTCCCATATGTCTGGGGCGGTTCCAGTCCAAGCACCAGCTTCGATTGCAGCGGATTTGTCTGCTATGTTTTTTCCAACAGCGGCGTCCACAATTTGCCCCGAACCACCGCCCAGGGTATTTACAACCAGTGCGCCCATATCGCCCCATCGGAAGCTAAGCCGGGAGACATCATCTTTTTCACTGGCACTTATGACTCGCCGGGGCCTGTCAGTCATGTGGGCATTTATGTCGGCAACAATATGATGATCCACTGCGGTTCGCCCATCCAGTACGTAAGGACTGACAGCAGCTACTGGACACAGCACTTTTACGCTTTCGGGCGGCTAAATTAAGAAGGAGGTCTTATCACTTGAACGGTAAATTACAGAAAGTCATGGCGGAGATCGAAAAGGTCAAAGCCAAGATTGCTGCCCAGCAGACCCATTTGAGAGAGCTGGAACAGCAGAAAATCGAACTGGAAAACACAGAGATCGTCGGCATGGTTCGTGGGCTGGATGTTGCCCCGGAAGAACTTGCCGCATTTATCAAGGCGTTCCGCAGTTCTACTGCCGGGACTCCTGATTTTATGGAAAAAAAGGAGGATGAAGAAAATGAATGTGAAGAAGCGTAAGCGTTTTGTGGGCACCATCTGTCTGATGTTGTCTATGGTCTTACTTACCGTGCCGATGTTGGGCATGGCGGCGCTGCCTGCTTCGGCGGCAGCCGAGGAACAGCCGGAGTGTATTTGCGATACCCAATGCACCGCAGAACACCCCAACGAGGCTTGCGAGGTCTGCATGGAGGATACGGAAAAGTGTGTGGGTGAAGAACTTCTGCCCAACCCTTATACCTGTATCTGTACCGAAGAATGTACCAAAGAACTGATCAACGAGGACTGCGAAGCCTGCCAGTATGACCTGGACTCCTGCGACCCTCAACCTGCGGATCCGGAACAACCCACTGATCCGGTAGAGCCTACCGACCCGGAACAGCCCACCGACCCGGAGCAGCCCACTGACCCGGAACAGCCCACCGACCCGGAGCAACCCACTGACCCCGAAGAATGTACCTGCACAGAGAAATGTTCCGCTGGCGCAGTCAATATGGATTGCCCTCTCTGCAAAAATGACCTTACCCAGTGCGTGGGAAAGGAGCCGGAAGTCCTTGACTCTAAGTTTATCATTTCCATCGTGGAGCCTGACGGCTGGTACACCAGAAAAGCGGATGTAGAAATCCGTATCAAGGACGTCAACGAAACTGGCTGGGAAACCGTAGAAGCCAAAATCAACAGTGGCGGCAGTTGGACGGATTTGACGGATTATCTTCTGGACAGCGATAAGGTCTGGCTGGAGATCTCCGAAAACTGCACGGTCTATGTGACGATTACGGATAAGAACGGCAAAACCCACACCAAGAGCCGCTATGTGGAAGTCTTTGACCGGGAAGCCCCGACCGTACGTGCGGGAATTGGGGGAGAGCTGCTTTATGTGGAAGCAAACGATGATTTGTCCGGCGTGGATAAAATCTATGTCTGCGGCAATTCCTTTTCCAAGCTGACCAACGGCACCCTGGACATCCGTCTGAAGGACTACGCCGACAACTACGAAAAGATTACCATTCAGGCCGTGGACAATGCGGGGAATAAAAGCCGCATGACCCAGCTTTCCAACCCTTACTATGAACAGCCGAAAAAGGATGATGATAAAAACTCCGGTTCCGGCACCTGTCCCCCTACCACACAGGTTCCTCCTACCAACCCCGGCACAGGCATTACTCAGCCCCCGGCAGGTTCCGGCAGCACTGGTACTTCCGGCGGACAGAACACCAAGCCTACGGGAAACGGCGGTTCCACTTCCAAAACCGAGGAACCCAAGAAAGACCCTGTTACGGTAAAGCCTGTGGAGGATAAAGACAAGGAACCCAATCCTTTTACCCCGGATGGAACCGGCACGGTGGTAGACAATGCCACCGAAAGTGACGGCAAAGAGTTTTACACCATTTCTACCCCGGATGAGAATGTATTTTATCTGGTCGTTGACAAACAGCGTGACGGCAACAATGTCTATTTCCTTAACGCTGTGACGGAAAGCGACCTTGCGGCACTGGCGCAGAAAGACGCTGCCCCGGAACCCGTCGCCCCTGTGGAACCGGAGCCTACCACTCCCAAGGAACCGGAAGAACCCAGCGAACCGGAACCTCCTGTTACGGAGCCGGAACAGCCTGCTAAGAAAAGCAACAGCACCATGCTGATCGTTCTGATCGTGGCATTGGCGGCTGGCGGCATTGGCTACTATTTCAAGGTCTACAAGCCGAAGCATGAGCTGGATGACGCCGAGGACATCGACGATTTTGAGTTTGAAGGGCCGGAGGAACCGACCGTCAACGAGGACAATTTGGAAGAACCGGCAGCATCGGAGGAACTCTCTGAGGAAGAAGAAGCCGAACAGCGCAGGCTTTACGAGGAGGATAACGAGGATATTCCCATCGAGGGCGACGATGACCTTGTTTTCTGATAACCCCAGGCTGGAACAGATGATGAAGCAGAAACCCACTGGGCGGCAGGCGTCGGCAGAACCGACGCTTCCGCCCAATCATCCCTGCTATGGCTGTAGCTATGGGCAGGGACGGCGCTGTGTGGGGATTTGCTACAAAGAGCTTATGAATGGGAGGAGGAAAACTGCATGAAGTTAGTGATTGCAGAAAAGCCCAGCGTTGCCCAGAGCCTTGCAGCGGTGCTGGGGGCAAAGGAACGTGGACAGGGCTATTTACAGGGAAACGGCTATGTGGTGAGCTGGTGTGTCGGTCATCTCATCGGGCTGGCGGCTGCGGACAGCTACGACCCCAAGTATTCCAAGTGGTGCTACGAGGATCTGCCTATCATTCCGAAGCAGTGGAAATATGCCGTTGCCCCGGACAAAAAGGAACAGTACGAAGTGCTGGTGTCCCTGATGAACCGCCCGGATGTGGAGAGCCTTGTGTGTGCCACCGACGCAGGACGGGAAGGCGAACTGATTTTCCGTCTGGTCTATGACCATGCCGGATGCCGGAAACCCTTTGAACGGCTGTGGATCAGCAGCATGGAGGACAGCGCCATTCGTGAGGGCTTTCAGTCCCTGCGCCCCGGCTCTGAGTATGACCGGCTGTACGAAGCTGCCCTTTGCAGGGCAAAAGCCGACTGGCTGGTGGGCATTACCGGAACCCGTTTGTTCTCCACCCTTTACCGCAAGACCTTGAATGTGGGGCGTGTGATGACGCCTACCCTGGCATTGGTGGTAGACCGGGAAGCTGCCATTTCGGAGTTTAAGAAAGAAAAGTTCTATACCGTGGTTCTGGACTGTGGGAAGTTTACCGCTTCCAGTGACCGCTGTGAGAACCGCAAAGCCGCCGACCATCTTTCAGCCGCCTGCAGCACGCAGGCGGCTGTTGTCAAGCAGGTGGAAAAAAAGCAGAAATCCGCCCAGCCGCCCAAGCTCTACGACCTGACTTCCCTCCAGCGTGACGGGAACCGGCTCTATGGCTACACCGCCCAGCAGGTATTGGACTACGCCCAGACACTCTACGAAAAGAAGCTTCTGACCTATCCCCGTACCGACTCCAATTATCTGACGGAGGATATGAAAGACAGTATTCCCGGACTATGCGATATGGCAGCGTCCATCGTTTCGTTTACCGTTCCGGCGTTTGAGCGGGATATTTCCCGTGTCATTGACAGCAGCAAGGTCAGCGACCACCATGCACTGCTCCCTACCAAGCAGGCCGCCAGTGCTGACCTTGCTTCACTCCCTGCGGGGGAGCGAAATATCTTAACGCTGGTCATGGCAAGACTGCTTACCGCCGTTGCTCCCAAGCACATCTATGAGGACACTTCTGCTGTGCTGGAGTGCGGCGGAACTTCCTTTACCGCAAAAGGCCGTGTTGTTACCTCTGCCGGGTTCAAGGAACTGGAACAGGCTTTCTTCGCCACGCTGAAAAAGAAACCGGAGGACGACACCAGGGAGGACGCCGGGGCGCTGCCGCCCCTTACAGACGGGCAGACCTTTGAAAAGGTAAAGGCTTCTGCCAAGGAGGGAACCACCAGCCCGCCCAAGCACTTTACCGAAGATCTGCTTTTGTCCGCCATGGAACACGCCAGTGCTGCGGAGTTTGCGGAGATTGGCGATGTGGAGCGAACCGGGCTGGGTACGCCTGCCACCCGTGCCGGAGTGCTGGAAAAGCTGGTGCGTGGCGGTTTTCTGGAGCGCAAAGGCAGACAGCTCCTGCCTACGAAAAAGGGATTTAACCTGATCGTGGTTCTGCCCGACGCTATCAAGTCGGCACATCTGACTGCCCAGTGGGAAGCGGAACTGAAAGCCGTGGAGCGTGGCGAACAGGAGTCCGCTGTTTTTCTGGACGGTATCGAAAAGCTGATGTCCGATCTGGTTGCCCAGTACCATGCTGTTTCAGCGGACACTTCAATGTTCCAACAGCGGGAAGTCATCGGCAAGTGTCCCCGCTGCGGCTCTGATGTGGTGGAGGGGAAAAAGAACTTCTACTGTACCAGCCGGGAGTGCCAGTTTTCCATGTGGAAGGATGACCGCTTCTTCACTTCCAAGCACAAGGAGCTGACCAAGCCAATGGCGGCGGCTCTGCTTAAAAACGGGCGTATTAAAATGAAAGGTCTGTTCAGCGAGAAAAAAGGCGTCCTCTATGACGCTGTGGTGGTGCTGGCGGACACGGGCGACAAGTATGTGAACTACAAAATCGAACTGCCGCCCCGTCAGGATAAGAATGGAAAGGAGTAAGCTATGGCTGATGTAAATGAAAAGCAGGCCCCAATGGGCACACTGGAAGAAGTGCCGGAACAAGGCACCTTTACTATCTACCAACTCAAATCCGGCGAGGAGCTGCATTACCACCGCTTCGAGCCGCTGGAACGGCTGGAGCGTTGCGGGCTTTTCGTAGACCCGGACAATTATGAAAAGGTCTACACCGGCGCACTGCCGGAGAACGGCAGCACCATGATGAAGCTGGAAGGTATTTACGAAACCTTCAATCTCCACCGCCCGGAGAACTTCAAAGGGCACAGCCTTTCCGTTTCGGATATTGTGGTGCTGCATGAGGACGGCAAAGATACCGCCCACTATGTGGACTCCATCGGTTTTGAGGAAGTTCCTGTTTTCTTCAAGCAAGAACCGGACAGGTTCCGCTATTACATTACAGAGGACGCCACCCGGCACGGAACCTACCCCTATATGGACGAAACTGACCAGGCCCGTTTTACCAGTCAGCTTCACAAGTATGAGCAGGGAGCCATTACCGCCTATGGCTATCTGGAATACAGCAAGCCCCTGACCCCGGAACAGGAAAAGCAATATTCCCTCATTCCTTCTCCCCAGAACCATCTGGAAACCGTGGAAAAGACCGTGGAGCAAAACTATAACCACATCGACGGGATTTTGAACAATCTGCCCACGGAGGAAGCCGCCGTTTCCATTGACGGCGGTTCGCTCTATCTGGCAGTCCAGACCTGTGACAGTGGTTATGACTACACATTCTTCAATGATGCCTTTGAGGAACTGGACGGCGGACAGCTTGACAACCCGGAGCTTTCCATGGCAGAGGCAGTCTATGAGCTGCTTTCAGATGAAGGCCGGGAACAGGCAAAGCTGGAAGCCATGAACTATGACTTTCTTATGGAACAGGCGGAAGCTGCCGAGCATGATAAGCATATCCGTATGCAGGCAATGGCTTATGTCCAGGAACCCGAAGTTCTGCGTGTGGTTCCCGTGGGTAAATTTGAACGCTACATTAAGCCCGGCGAAGTGACTCAGGATCAGTACATTGTAAAGGGCGGCATTCTGCTTTCGCCCTGTGCATCCAACCCGGATTTTTATGAGTCCACCAACCGTGCCTTAAATGGCACCTACATCGGCGCCCAGATTTATGAGGTTGCGGAACGAAGTAAAAAAGGCAAGCCCACCGCTTTCCGCAAGGCGGAGGACGCCCCGGTGGAAAATCCGCTGGAGCCTGTGGGCAAGGAAATCGGGATTATCAAGGCTGGCGGGATACCTTGCGGTCTGGTGTTTCAGCATGAAATGGAAGGCTTTGAACTGCAAGACCACACCATTCTGCTTCAGAAAGAACGGGATGCCCACGGGAATTATTACAGCGGGCTGAGTTTTGATGGAATGATGGTAAAGACGCCCCAGATGTATGCTGCGGTTACAGATGAGCATGGAAAAGTGACTGCTTTCCGGCTGATGCGGGAAAAGGATTTTTCCAGACAGAAGCCCAAGGAAGCAGAAAAAAAGCTGTCCATCCGGGAACAGCTTGCCAAAAAACAGCCTGTCAAAAGCCCTGTGAAACCATCTGCCAAGCATAAGGAAACAGAGAGGTAATGCCCATGGGACTGACAAAGTATGAGCAGGAAACTATTATCAACTTCAACGAGAAGGAACGGCTTGCTTCGCTCTATACCCACAACCAGAGCTTGCAGAACACACTGCTTTCCCTGTGTCAGAGCCATCCGGCACAGGTCAGACAGACAAGCGGCAACCGTTACGGCGGCATGACCTTTGAACTACCCAAGAAGTGGGTAAAAATCGCACTGCCACGGGTGCTGTCGGAAGCCCAGAAAAAGGTGCTGGAGGATATGAACCGGAAAAATCAGGAACGCAGAAAATAACACAATTCAGCTTATGTACCCAGAACCGAAAGTCCGTCGGTTCTGGGTGTTTTTCATTTTGGAAAGGAGGACACAATGGCAAACAGATGGTTCACACACATCTCGGAACTGGCGGAGCAGACCCAGAAAGAAGTCACGAACTCGCCCCAGAACTGGCGGCGTTTTCTGACCACCGCTTCCCGGTTCTACAAAAGCTATGACTTTGATGACCAGCTTTTGATTTACGCCCAGCGGCCCAACGCTACGGCCTGTGCGGAAATCGACGTCTGGAACAACAAAATGCACCGCTGGGTCAATGCCGGTTCCAGTGCTATCGGCCTGATCCGCAAAGGCACAGGCGGCAAACCCTATATTCAGAATGTCCATGATGTTGCCGACACTCACCCGGTTCGTGGGGGCAAGAACCCCTGGCTTTGGAAAATGGACGAGGAATACCAATCCAGAGTAGTCGCAAGACTGGCGGAACAGTTTGGCTCCCCGGAGGGGGCTAACCTGGGCGACGCCATTATGGAAGCTGTCAGCCGTGTGGTTGACGAAAACTACGGCGAATATCTCCGTGATCTGCATTATGAGGTGGCTGACAGTTTTCTGGAGGAACTGGACGAACTCAACACCGAAGTCCTGTTCCGTAACACCATGAAAGCCAGCGTTCAGTATGCCGTGCTGACCCGCTGCGGGCTGGACGCTTCCCAGTATATCGACGATGAAGATCTCATTGGGATTACCAACTTCAACAACGTGGGCACCCTTGCCTGTCTGGGCACTGCCACCGCCGAAGCAAACCGCATTGTCCTTCTGGAAATCGGAGAAACCATCCGTGCAGCCAAGTTGGAGCAGGCAAGAAATTTAACACAAAACCCTCTTGCAAAACAGCCGGAGGTAGCCTATAATGTAAATGAACAGTTTAACGCATTAAAGCATGAAAGGAGCGACCACGATGAGCGAATTGACATACACCAACCAGAACGGGTATCTGATCCCGAACCTGATGACGGACACCAAGGAGGAGGAACCGGAGACTCTGACCCGCTTCGGCAGAACGAGAGAAAAATACCTGATGGAACACAGGAAGGGCTTCTACACGGCAATGCTCTTGAAGGGCACCCTTTGGACGCACCTGACGCAGATCGACCAGACGGCCAACGAGCAGATGGACGCTCTGACAGCGGAACTGGCAGCCAAGGAGGGCGTGACCGAGAAACTGAAAGCCACCAATCAGATGGAATGGGTTCAGCGGATGAACAACATCCGTCAGAGAGCCGAGGAAATCGTGATGGCAGACCTGATTTACAGCTAAATACGGATATGGAAACGGCAGGCGGCGAGCCTGCCGTTTTGTCGTCTGTGGAGCTGGATGGGCCTTTCTCCAAGAGCAAGGGCACCTTTACCCAGCTATCCCTTTTCCCCACGGTGGAGGAACAGATTGAACATATCGTCCAGTCGAGAACGGAGGAACCCCCCTCCGTTTTTTCTGTGGGTATGGTGCCCGACTCCGTGGTGGAGCGTATCTTGTCTGCCGGAACCAATGAATTTGCTGGCGCACTTCGTATCTATGCCCGGTATCAGGCACAAGTCCCGGCGGATGAACTGGCGGCATATCTGCCCCAGGAATACCGCACCGGCGGGCGTGGCTTTACGGTAGACGGTGCCCATTATGCAGTGTGGTTCGATGAAAACGGGCTTGCTATCAACAGCGGCAAGTCTGCCCGCTACAACGACGAAAGCCTGCGTCTGTCCTGGACAGAGGTTGAAAAGCGTATCCGCTCCCTTGTGGAGCAGGGAAAATACCTCTCCCCAGACCGTGCGGCACAGGTGCCGGACAATGAACGCAAGGAAGTGGCGGCGCAGCTCTGGTATCTACGTCAGGATCTCAGCGAGGAAGCCAGAGAATCAGGTTTTCTTCCTATTGTTGATAAGGCTTACATGGAAAGAGGCGGTTTCCCGGACGCAACCCAGCGGTTGGGCGAAGCACTGAAAGACCCGAAAGCACTGGGAAATATCATCAGCGAGGTCAAGGGCTTTTGCATGGCCTACGAGATGGACAGAGAACTTCTGCGTTTTCACTTCCATCGCCCGAACCAGCTTTTACAACGGCTGGAACGGCTGGCGGTGCCTGATAAGGTCTTTCCGTTGACAGAGGGCTTCACAGAACAGAAGCCGGATTTTATCACGGAGGATGAAATCAATACGGAGGTTTCACGGGGCGGCAGCTATTCGGACAGCAGGCTGGCGACCTATGTTTTTTTCCATAACCACACTGACCGCAAGGAACGGCAGGAGTATCTGAAAAATGCCTTTGGTATCGGTGGCAGCGGTTATATGGAGAAAGATGTCTGGCATGACAGCAAGGGCTTACGGATTAAGCGCACCTATCACAAGGAATATGCCAAGGAATTTCTGAACTGGAACCAGGTAGAACGGCGTATCAACCAACTGATGGATGCTGACCGCTACCTATCCCCGGAAGATAAGGCGAAGTTCCCGGAATATGAACGCCATGTGCTTGCCCGGAATGTAGACACATTCTTTGCCTATGCGCCGGAGCTGCGTCCCTATGTTTCGGAAGGATTTGGCGAGGGCTGGAAAGAAGTCCGCCGTATGCTGGACGATACTGGAGAAGTGGACGCTCTGCTCTCTGCGATGGCAGATGGTTTGCAGTCTATGTCCCCGTCTGACCGTGGTTATGAAAGCTGCACCCAGGCGTATGACCGCCTTTCTGCTTTTAAGGGCGGCACCTTTACGCTGCTCCATGAGCCTGCGGCGGCTCCCGAAAAGACCGCAAAGCCGAAAACAGACCGTCAGAAGCAACCCCAGGACGCTGCCAAGTCTGCCCTGCGGCGATTAAAAAAACAGAGTGGTAAAACCGAAAATGAGTCGGAACAGCTTTCCTTTGACTTCTCAGGCGGTACATCCCAGGAAACACCTACCCCGAAACAGCTTTATGAAGCAGTGCTTCCGGAACTGACCGCATTGGTGGAACAAAGCCAGATTTATCCCTTCCTCCGTGACCGGGATACGGATGTGCTGGAAGCCCAGGATGAACTGGCTGGCAAGCTGGATGATCTGTTGGAGGGCATGAAAGACAGCAATCCCGACCTTTATGAAGCCTACGCCACACTGCGGGAGTTTCGGGAATATCTGATCGACGATATTTTAGAGCGCACTTATCAGGATGTGGCAACAGACACCCGTACCAGTGTGGAACAGCATAAAGATGATCCGTCTGCCCCTGCTTGGGTGTCTGCGGATACCAATAAACCCGATACCGCCCTGGGCGGTTCAGAACCCCAAACCGAAGCCACTGATGGAAACACTCAGCCCCAGCCCGAAGCCCCTGTCGAAGCTGCCGGGGCGGGCGACCCGGAGGAGGTAAAAGCCCCCGAAACAGAACAGAACCTTACCCCGCTTACAGAAGAATATCTGAAGCTGAAAGCGGAACACCCGGACGCTCTGGTGGGCGTACAGGTGGACGATCATTTCCTGTTCTATGGAAAGGACGCCGAGATTGCCGGAACTACCTTGAATACCCATGTGCTGACACAGGAAATCCCCGGCCTGGGAGAAACAGAGGTCACAGGACATCAATTTAGCTGGCTGGCTTTGGGCGAAAAGCTGCGGGCACAGGGCAATAGCGTGGTCTTTGCACGGCCCGATGGAGCCGACTATGAAGTCATTCAGAAGCTGGAAGCCGCTGACTTCATCCCCCTGGGCATTAAGCTTACTGAGAAAGAACGCACCTATACCGTGGACAGCGTAGATTACAGCACTGGCAGGGTCAGTCTGCGGGATGATACCTTTGCTGGCGGCACAGGCTTCCCGATTTTCAGAAGCGAACCCATTGCCTTTGTCCGGGAATGGGTCAAGGATACCCAGGAACAGGAGTTACTTGCTCCAGTTATGGAAGAATCGGCACCTATTTTCGTTCCCGTCACTGCCGCACCTGCCCCGGAGCAGGTCAAGGCAGAAAACTTCCACATCACAGACCCCGACCTGGGTGCAGGCGGGCCAAAAGCAAAGTATCAGGCAAATGTGACCGCCATCCGGCTGTTAAAGCAGTTGGAAACAGAGAACCGTACCGCAACCGCCGGGGAACAGGACACCTTATCCCGCTATGTGGGCTGGGGCGGCATTCCCCAGGCATTTGATAGTACCAACGAACGCTGGTCTGCGGAATATGCAGAATTAAAAAACCTGCTTACCCCGGACGAGTATGACACTGCCCGCAGTTCCACCTTAAATGCCCATTATACTGCGCCTGTGATTATCCAGAGCATGTATGAAGCTGTGGGAAAGATGGGCTTAGAGCCGAAAACCATTCTGGAGCCTGCCATGGGCGTGGGCAATTTCTTCGGACTTCTGCCGGAGCAGATGCAGAAGGCTTCTCTTTATGGTATAGAACTGGATTCCATCACAGGCAGGATCGCAAAGCAGCTTTATCCCGACGCTCATATCACAGTAGATGGGTTTGAGCGTGTGAATTTTGCTGACAACCGCTTCGATCTGGCGGTGGGAAACGTGCCTTTTGGTAATTATCAGCTTGCAGATCCACGCTACAACAAAGAACACTTTTTCATTCACGATTATTTCTTCGCCAAGACCTTAGACAAGGTTCGTCCCGGCGGTATTGTTGCTTTCGTGACTTCCAAGGGCACCATGGATAAGGCAAACACCGCTGTCCGGGAATATCTGGCACAGAGAGCCGACCTTTTAGGCGCTGTGCGTCTGCCAAACAATGCGTTCAGCAAAAACGCAGGCACGGAAGTAACCAGCGACATTATCTTTTTGCAAAAACGGGAAACACCGCCCCAATATCTGCCGGACTGGGTGGAGGCCGGTCAGACTGCGGACGGTGTGCCTGTGAATAAGTATTTTGAACAGCACCCGGAAATGGTCTTAGGTACGATGGCATGGGAAACGGGTATGTATGGGCAGGAAACTTCCTGCGTACCTCTGCCGGAAGCAGACCTAAAGGAACAGCTTGCCGAAGCGATTACCCACCTGAACGCTCCCGACCGGGCGGCACTTTTGCAGTTCGTGCCGGAACAAGATACCCCAACTGTGGAGGAAGTACCAGCGGAACTCCGCAATTTCAGCTACACCCAAGTAGGCGGCAAACTCTTTTACAACGAGAATGATAATCTGACTCCGGTGGAAGTGCCTGCCACAACAGCGGAGCGAATCCGTGGCATGATTGGGCTGCGTGACATTACCCGTGACTTAATCGAAGCCCAGCTAAATGGAGGGTCTGAGGACACCATCACAGACCTTCAGCAGAAACTGAATACCGCTTATGATAGCTTCCAAGCCAAGTATGGGCTGATTAACAGCACCGGAAACAAACGGGCTTTTGAACAGGACAGTTCTTACTGCCTACTCTGTTCGCTGGAAGTGCTGGACGAGGACGGAAAGCTGGAGCGCAAGGCGGATATGTTCTTTAAGCGCACCATCAACCAGCAGAGATCCGTTGACCATGTGGATACCCCTACGGAAGCCCTTGCGGTTTCTATCGGGGAAAAAGCGACCGTAGATTTGTCCTTTATGGCGGAACTCCTTGACCGCCCTGGGCGGGAAAGCGAGATTGCGGCGGAACTCTCCGGCGTCATCTTCCAGAACCCCGAAAAGAGCCACGGCGACGCCCTGGCCGGGTGGGAAACAGCGGACGAATACCTTTCCGGCAATGTCAGAAAGAAGCTGAAGGCGGCACGGGAAGCCGCAGACCGTGACCCTGCTTTTGCAGTCAATGTGTCTGCCCTTGAAAAATCCCAACCCAAGGAACTGGGAGCTGCCGAAATTGATGTGCGTATCGGCGCAACCTGGATTGACCCGTCCTATTACACCCAGTTCATCTATGAACTTTTGAAAACCCCCGGACGTTTTCGGGGCGATACCATCGCCGCCCGGTATTCCGCTACCACCGGCGAGTGGAATGTCAGCGGAAAAGGCAGGGACAGCGACAACAACACCCTTGCTTATGTGACCTACGGCACGAAACGCAAAAACGCCTACTCCATCATTGAGGACAGCCTGAACCTGCGGGACTGCCGTGTTTATGACACCATCCACGATATAGACGGCACAGAAAAGCGTGTGCTGAACACCAAGGAAACCATGCTGGCCCAGCAGAAGCAGGAAATGGTTCGGGAAGCCTTTAAGTCCTGGATTTGGAAAGACCCTGCCCGCCGGGAAACCCTGTGCCAGAAATACAATAAGATTTTTAACTCCATCAAGCCTCGTGCCTATGACGGCAGCCATATCCGTTTTTCGGGAATGTCGCCGGAAATTAACCTCAGACCCCACCAGCGAAACGCTGTTGCCCGTATGCTTTACGGCGGAAACAGTCTGCTTGCTCACTGTGTGGGTGCCGGAAAAACCTTTGAGATTGTGGCAGCGGCAATGGAAAGCCGCAGGCTGGGCTTATCCAAGAAAAATCTTGTTGTGGTTCCCAACCATCTGACAGAACAATGGGGAGCCGACTTCCTTCGGTTATATCCCGGTGCCAATGTGCTGGTTGCCACCAAGAAAGATTTTGAACCCCAGAACCGCAAAAAGTTCTGTTCCCGTATCGCTACCGGTGATTATGACGCTGTTGTGATCGGGCATTCTCAGTTTGAGAAAATCCCCCTGTCCCCGGAACGGCAGAAAGCCTTCCTGCAGGAGCAGATCAACCAAATTCTTGATGGCATTGAGGACGCCAAGTCACAGAACGGAGAACGCTATACCATCAAGCAGCTTGAAAAGACCCGTAAAAGTCTGGAAGCAAAGATGGCGAAACTCAATGACCAGACCCGCAAGGACGATGTGATTACCTTTGAGGAACTGGGCGTCGATAAGCTGTTTGTAGATGAAGCCCACGGTTTTAAGAATTTGTTCCTGTCAACGAAAATGCGGAACGTGGCTGGTATCGGTCAGTCCGAAGCCCAGAAATCCAGCGATATGTTTGCCAAGTGCCGCTATCTCGATGAACTGACAGGCGGGCGTGGCGTTGTCTTTGCAACGGGCACTCCCGTATCCAACAGCATGGTGGAACTTTACACCATGATGAGATACCTCCAGTATGACTTGCTGAAAAGCACCGGGTTAGACCATTTTGATAGCTGGGCGGCGGCATTTGGCGAAACGGTCACGGCTCTGGAGCTGGCACCGGAAGGCGGCGGGTTCCGGGCAAAGACCCGGTTCGCCAAGTTCTTCAATCTGCCGGAACTCATGGCCATGTGGAAGGAGTCGGCGGACATCCAGACTGCTGAGATGTTGAAGCTGCCGGTTCCCGAAGCGGAAAATATCACGGTGGTCACAAAGCCCAGTGAATTTCAAAAGGAACTGGTTGCCGAATTGGGAGAACGTGCGGAGGATGTACGCAACCGTCTGGTGGAACCCAAAGAGGACAATATGCTCAAGATTACATCGGACGGGCGCAAGCTGGCTCTGGATCAGCGGCTGGCCTTTGCGGAACTGCCCGATGACCCGGACAGCAAAATCAATGCCTGTGTTAAAAATGTGCTGCAAGTCTGGCAGGACGCCGAACCCCAGAAAGGCGCACAGCTTGTTTTCTGCGACCTGTCTACGCCCCGTGGGGACGGCTCTTTTAACGTGTACGATGATATTAAGCAAAAACTGATGGCGCAGGGTGTTCCTCCTGAACAGATTGCATTTATCCATGACGCAAAGACGGAAACCCAGAAAGCGGAACTGTTTTCCAAAGTCCGCAAAGGTCAGGTGCGAGTCCTCTTAGGCTCCACTTCCAAGATGGGAGCCGGTACCAACGTGCAAAAAAGACTTGCGGCACTCCATCATCTTGACTGCCCGTGGCGTCCGGCGGATATTGAACAGCGGGAAGGACGTATTCTTCGTCAGGGCAATGATTTTAAGAAGGTCAAGATTTTCAAGTATGTGACCGAGGGCACCTTTGACGCATACAACTGGGGGCTGATCGAAAATAAGCAGAAATTCATCGGTCAGCTTATGAGTGGTAAGAACCCGTCCCGTTCCTGTGAGGATGTGGATGAAGCGGCTCTGTCCTATGCCGAGGTCAAAGCTCTGGCATCCGGCGATCCCCGCATTATGGAAAAGACGGAGCTGGACGGTCAGGTTACAAAGCTGAAGCTGTTAAAAGCCAACCATGAGAACCAGCGTTATGCTCTGGAGGATAAACTGATTAAGTTCTATCCTCAGGCAATCAAACGGGAACAGGAACTGATTGCCGCTTTAGAAGCGGACATTAAACATCTGGAAGCACATACCCCTGCGGATAAGGAACACTTTTCCATGACCGTTCTGGGGCAGACCTATACCGAACGCAAAGAAGCAGGTCAGGCGATTATCCATGCCTTTGACCGGCTAAAAGATTTGAGTGACAAGGTGGAGCTGGGCGAATACAGGGGCTTTCCTATGACCCTCTGGGTGTCTGACAGCGGCTTTTCCCAGAAGCTTCAGATTACCTTAAAGTACGAACTTTCGCACAGTCTGGAACCGGGCAGCGACCCTTCCGGCAACATCACGAGAATTGACAATGCCTTAGACAGCATGAAAGAGAATTTGCAGAAGCATCAGGCGGAGCTGGCGAACCTTCTACAGCAGACCGAAGACGCCAAGGTGGAGGTTAAGCGACCTTTCCCCCAGGAAGCGGAACTTGCTGAAAAATCCAACCGGCTGAATGTGCTGAACGTGGCGCTTAACATCGGCGGCAAGGACGCTCCCAAAGACCGGGAACGCCAGCGGCATGACGGTAAGACTTCCATCAAGCGGCTCCTGCGCCGGATGGGTGTGGAATCCGCTGCCAGTGCTTCCGCCCCGAAAAAAGAAACTGATTTGGAGGTGGCAATTTAATGAACCCGAAAAGTGGGCGAACCATACCGCTGTACTTCAAGGTATCGCCCGAAGAAAAAGAACTCATCGACAAAAAGATGGAGCAGCTCAGCACTCACAACCAGCGGGCGTATCTTCGCAAGATGGCGGTGGACGGCTACGTTGTCCGGGTTGACATGACAGAATTTAAGGAACTGGCGTCACTGCTGCGAAACTGTTCCAACAACTTAAACCAGATCGCCAAGCGTGTGAACAGCACCGGGCACTTGTATGAGGAGGACATTGCAGACTTAAAAACCAGATATGGAGAATTGTGGGGAGCCTTTGGCTCCCTGCTCTCCAAGCTGGAGGATTTATAACAGGTTCAGAATCGACTTTCACACATTAAAGCGGTATAGTCAAATTGAAACAAATGAGCGACAAGGAGGTTCCCGATATGCTGAGGTTTTTCATAAAAGTGCTGCTGTTCCCCATAACCCTTGCCCTGACTTTGCTGGTAGCTTTTGCCAGGTTCTTCTGTCTGTTTTCCAGGATGGTTCTGAGTATCATCGCAGGAGCTTTCTTTCTGTTCGGGGTGCTGATGCTGTTCATTGGAGAGTGGCAGGGCTTCATCGGTTTCTCCCTTCTGGCATGGGCAATCAGCCCCTACGGACTGCCGGGGGCGGCGTCCTGGCTGACGGAACGGATGGACGATATAAACAGTATGCTGAAAGCAATTTGATAGCAATACATAAACCGGGCACGGCGGCTGAAAAATGCTGTCGTGTCCAGTTTCGTTGATAGACATTCAAGAGGTTTGGAAGTATAATTAAAATGATAGTTTTGTACTGATCAATGTTTCCATCAGACTTTAAGGAGCGATAGAATATGTCTTTTCAAAATTTTTCAAATTATAGGTTTGCTTTTAATAGATTAGATTCAAAATTAGCAAGTCCAGATGCTCAAAAAAGGTATTATAATAAGTGGATGCAAAAATACGCAACAATTTTTAAGGGTGAAGAGAAGGTATCAGTTGCAGTCGAATGGGATTTACGATGTAGAAAAGCTTTGCGTGAGATTTTTTCATCTGCAACTTTTTTTATAGAAGCTAAGAAAGATTTAGAGATGAAATGTTTTTCTTCATATTATTTCTGCTTGTATTATTCATTATTCCACGCAATTTATTCGAGCATATTTTTGGATGCTGATTCTAATATTGACAAGTTGTTGAGCGTTACACACAGGAATATAATTAACATATTTATAAGTGCGTTTGGTAATTCAAAGGCCGATATAATGACAAAAGATATTGCTGATTTATTTGTTGACCTCAAATATAGACGGGAGTACTACTCGTATGTTACTCCGTTTAATAATCTCTTTGATTATGAAGAAGATTTGAAAAAACTTGAGCAGATACTATTAGACTGTTATCAGCTCACAAGTTTTCACTCTCTAATGATTGAAAAAAGCTATCAAAAAAATATTGGTAAAGTTACTCGTTTCACAAATGCGGATGAAATATATGAATTTGATGAATTATTTCATAGGCTATTTTCTAAAAAAAATGAAACTGGAAAAAGCAGATTAGATTCATCGTGTGAGTTTTTGAGAGGAGAATTGCTCCAATATGGATTTAAGCCAGAATACATTGCGTTAGATTTAGATCATCAATTCGATGAGTTCCATACGTATGATGGCTTTTATCATGGAGATAGTAATAAAGAGGCCTTGAAAATAACCGATATTTGGACATTTGTTGTAAGCGCACTAATGCAAGCCCCGCTATAAACCGATATTGATATATTTGAAAATTAAGCCGCAGGTCACAAAGAACTGTGGCTTAATTTTCTTAGAAAGGAGCCGCCACATGGCAATCTCAAAAATCAAACCCCGTCATGCTAGCGAGGGACGCAGTATCGCTGCTGTGCTTGCGGATCGCATTGACTATGGCAAGAACCCGGAGAAAACAAACGGTGGTCTGTTGGTAACAGGCTATCAGTGTTCGCCCGATACTGCGTGGCAGGAATTTATGGTCAGTAAGCAGATCTACACTGCCACTACTGGGCGCAGACGTGCCCCGGACAAAGACGTAATTTCTTATCTGCTGATACAGTCCTTTGAGCCGGGAACCATTACACCGGAGGACGCTAACAAGCTGGGCTATCAGATGGCGCTGGAATTTACCGGCGGAGAACATCAATTCATAGTAGCAACCCATGTAGATAAAAAGCATATCCACTGCCACATCGAATTTAACAGTACCGCCTTGGACTGTTCCCATAAGTTCAACAACGTAAAGAACAGCTTCATTCCTCTGCGAAAAATCAATGACCGTATCTGTCAGGAATTTGGGCTGAATATCATTGAGGAACCACAGGACAAGGGCAAACACTATGCAGAATGGGCGGCTGAGAAAACAGGAAAAAGCTGGAAAGCCCGCCTGCGTCAGACCATTGATAAAGTGCTTCCAAAGGTCAGTACCTTTGATGAATTTCTGGAAGCCATGCGGCAGGAAGGTTATGAAGTTGTTCAGAGTAAGAAGATATTAAAATTCCGTGCCCAAGGTCAGGAACGCTTTACCCGTTCTAAAACGCTGGGAACAGATTATACGCTGGAGGCTCTGCAAGAACGGATCGGCAAAACACAACTGCCCAAACGGAAGAAAATCCATCTGCAAAAGGACGGCAAAGTCAATCTGCTTATGGACATTCAGGCTCGTCTGCAAGGACGTGGGCCTAGTCTGGAACGCTGGATGAAGATACACAATCTGAAGGAAGCATCCAAGACCCTGAACTATCTTACTGAGCATGGCATTACGGAGTATACTGTGCTTTTGGAACGAGCTGAAACAATGGCTTCTGATTTTGAATCTGTGTCCACTTCCATCAAGCAGATGGAACACCGCATGGAGCAGATAGCGGCTCTGAAAACCCATATCATCAACTACGCTAAAACACGGGATACCTATGCTGCCTACCGCAGAACGAAGGCGGCAGACAAACCGGCTTTCCGTACTGCCCACGAAGCAGATCTGCTTCTTCATGAAGCGGCAAAGCGAGCCTTTGACGCTCAAGGCGTGAAGAAGCTGCCCACGGTCAAAGTTTTGCAAGCGGAGTACACGGAACTGCTGACAAAGAAAAAAGCCGCCTATGAAGATTACAAACGGCTGCGGAAAGAAAATCAGGAATTGCAGGCGGTCAAGTCTAACGTGGATACCCTGCTCCGTATCGAAGAAGAACCGCAGGAAAAGAAACAGGAACAGCATCGTTAAGTCAGAAAAGGCTGGGGGTATTGCAATTTTGCTCTGCCTCCAGCTTCTTTTTTGCCATTCAAGCGCAGCGTAGCCACCACAAATTTTGTGGTGTTCGGTCAGAGGTGCGTCTGCACTCTGCCGGGGGATTGGGGAACTCCCCAACAAGCGGGAAGGGATAAACTTTCGCCGGACAGCACGAAGGGCTGGAGGGCAAAAGGATATCCCTTTCCATTGCTTGCAAAAGAAGTTGTTTTTAATGGAATGCCTTCTGCAAAGGAATTTCAATTTCAAAGGTAGCTCCACCCCCTAAAGTATCTACTAATCGAATTGTGCCTTGATGAGCTTTTACAATCTCTTGTGCAATGCTCAATCCCAATCCATAGTGATTTTTATCCGTTCGAGATGGATCTCCGCAATAAAAGCGGTCGAATACTTTTTCCTTTTCGCTATCGGGGATGCCGGGGCCGTGGTCAATGACGGAGAATACAATTCCTTTTTTTTCAACTCTTGCACCCAACTGAATAACTGTTCCTGCTGGCGAGTAAGAAAGGGCATTATCGATCAAGATAGACAGAGTTTGCGAAATACGTTCTTTATCACAGACGAGCTTCGGATAGTGTTCTTCCATATCCATTTCCAACCGAATTTTCTTTTTACTTGCGGTTTCAATGAACGCATACCATTCTTCAATCAGAATGGTGTCTACATCGGCTTCCTTGATGTTCAGCTTCCAGCTCCCTGCGTCACTGGTTTCCAAAATCAGCAAAGATTGTATTAGGCCTGCCATTCGGCTACATTCTTCTAAAATGGTTTCCTGTTTTCGCACTGAATCTCCGGTGTGAATGGTTTCCGCATTCACCTGAATTACAGACAATGGAGCTTTTAGCTCATGGGATGCTGAGGCAACAAATTCCTTCTGACTTTGGATGGATTTTCCCACCGGATCAAGGGCCTTCGCAATCAGAAATCGACTCATAAAATACATTGTAGTAAAAAGTAGCAGCCATATAACTGGATACCAGCCGCAATATCGCCAGAGAATTCCAACAAGATTTGGGCCAGAGCAAATTAAAACCATCTCCAGCTGCATGTTGCCGCTGAAAATACGGCGAATTCCATACCAGCTTCTGTCTGCATAATCAAAACGTGAGTCAATGTGGGTTTCGATAATTCCATTTAGCGAGGAATACTCCTGAGAAGATGTGATGTTGGCCTCCTCTTTTATTTTTTCAATCAGCTTCGCTGTTTTTTCACCCAGTAAGGCACCACTATCCATTTGGCTTTTTCCATCTGTAACATACACAAAACATTTTGACTGCTTTGCATAGTAGGTCAGGTCAAGCTCATCCAGCGAAGAACCTGATTGCAGCTGCTCCAGCAGGCTATCTGCCAGATTGTTGACATACTGTGTTTGCGAATTTCGTACCCGTGATACCGTGTATATCCCCATCAATGTCAGAACTACAGAAAAGGCAGACATGGTAAATATCAAAAACAAAATAATTAGTTTTTTGCGGAGTTTTGAAATCATGGCTTTGCCTCCAACCGGTAGCCGACACCATAAACAGACTTAATGCTGACATAACTGTCCAATTCTCGGAGGCGTTTTCTTAGAAAATAAATGCTAGTATCAATATTTCCGTTTTCTACTTCTGCATCTCCGCCCCAAGCTTTCCATAGCAACTCACTACGGCTTAGCGTTTTATCAGGCTTTTCAAGAAAGGCTTTTATCAGTTCCGACTCTTTCGGCGTTAAAATTACAGACCTTCCCTGATTTGTCAGACGTCTATTTTCCGGGTAGAGGGTCAGGCCAAAGGCTGACAAAGTTTTGCGATCAACAATATCCGCTGGGCGTCTGGTGAGTGCTCGGACCCTTGCCAGCAATTCTTGAATATAAAAAGGCTTTATCAGGTAATCATCAGCTCCGCAGTCCAGCCCTGTGATTCTATCATCTAATTCACCCAATGCGGTCATCATTAGAACCGGAGTGGTAATATTCTTCTGACGCATGGCCCGTAAAATGGTTAGTCCATCAATGACTGGCAACATCCGATCCAATAATACGATGTCATAAAGAAGGTCTGGATTCAGAGCGTAATGCAAGGCTGTTTCCCCATCGTAGCAACAGTCTGTAATGTTGCCTTCTTTTTGAAGTTGTTCAGTAATAGCAAAGGACAACTTTTTATCATCTTCTATCAATAAAATACGCATGGGATTGTCCTCCTTATCCTTTCCATTGTATCACTGAATTCTCAAAAAATCCTTAAAGAATTTGCGAACTTTTTCGTGTGATTCTTAAAGATTTTCTGAAATTTTCGACGGTATAATAGACCCATCAATACAAGGAGGTGTTTTCAAAATGAAATACAAATTGAGCTTAATTCTAACAGCAGTAGCACTGACACTGAGTCTTACCGGATGTGGTACCTCAAAAAACAAACCCATGGATTTTTTATCAGAAGGTACTGCTTCTTCAAGTTCTCAAACAACGACTCCAACACAGGTTCCAGAAGAAAATCCAGAGAAAGCAGATGATTTGTTTGAGCAAAGTCAATCCAGCGGTACCGTCAGAGATCTGTTTAGCGGCGGTTGTAAGCTGCTACCAACCGTATATGAAGACGGCGAAGCATATGAACCCGCCCCAGGATATGAAAATGAGCAGGAATTGGTAACCATTCAGTATAGTGAAACTTGCTCAATCCAATACGCCTATGCAGATATGCAAACAGGCGAGATTTCATTTCAGGATGCTACATCGGAAAATATCAAAAAGCAAAGCTATATTATTGTCTACGGAGAATATGACAGCAATCATGTCCTCCAGGCCGAGAATATATTTATCTACAGGATTGAGGACTAAGCAAATGAAATTTTATCAGCGTGCATTTCAATATGTCAAATGTAAAAAAAGCAAAAGTATTTTACTTTTTTTATGTTTTCTCGTGTTGGATATATCCATACTTTGTGCATCAATGATTTTACAAACTGCACAGGAAACAAGTGCTTCCATACAGGAAAAAACCGGTGCAAAACTTGTGTTGGAATGTAAAGGAAAATATACAATTCCGATTGTGCTGGCTGATCGGATCGCAGAACTGCCCAATGTAACGGAAGTGAATCGCTCCGCTCTCTATACTGCTTACTTACCTGGACTGATGCCTGTCACAGACAGTGCCAGTACAGACCCGATTAACCGCTCTGTTACGCTATGTGGGTATGACCGGACGGATATGGACAGCCCATTTGCTGAAGGGAAATACCGGTTGCTGGAGGGAACTACCATCACACAGGAGAACAGCGGTGTGATCATCCATTCTTTTTTAGCCCAGGCCAATGGCTTAAAGCTAGGAGACACCATTACTTTTGAAGCAGTTAACGGGAAGCAAGTCTCCGGCCAAATTGTCGGGATATGTTATTCCGGTATGGAACGAAAACAAGAGGGCGAAATTCTGGCGGCCCATCGGATCGAAAACCAGATTTTCATAAGCAATGGGATACTTTCCAAATTGTGTGAATCTGAGGCGTTTCTGTCCCTTTCTGTCTACACCGACAATCCGGCTCATTTGGATGAGCTTCAAAAGCAAGTGGAGCCGCTCGTGGATGATACTGTACGTATCTCATCTTCAGACAGCCTGTACCGACAAATGCAGGCTCCGTTAAAGCAGGTTACCGGGATTACAACCCTTATGCTGGGCATTGTCCTTGTAACGGCGGTAATTGTCATTTCTCTGATGCTCTGTATTTGGATGAGAACCAGAGCAAAGGAAATCGCCGTTCTAATCAGCCTTGGTACATCAAAAGCAAATATCCTGTTGCAGAATATAACGGAAAGCTTTTTTGTTTTCTTTCTTTCCGCAATCGGTGCGATCATAATCAGCAGCCTGATTTCAAATCAGCTTATGGAATACCTGTTTACTTCTGTCTCAATTTCAGCCCATGTACAATTGCAGTGGAAGAACGTTCTCGCGCTGTTTCTCTTGGGAGGTTGCTTAATCTTTTGCGTTGTCACATTCTCTGACTTACCGGTTCTCAGGGCAAGTGTCAGAGACACTTTATCCAGAATGGAGGAATGAGTATGAATACTTTTCAAAGAGCATTGCGTTCCGTTACCCGTAAGCCAATCAAAAGTGCTTTGCTCCTGTTGGTCATTGTAACGGTCAGTTTGCTCCTTTTATGCGGGATGGCCTGTCAGAATGCGAGTATCCAGACTCAGGACAGCACTCGGCAGGCGGTAGGGGCAGGACTGCGTTTGGATGCAAACGAAGCCAACCGTTCTAAACGGCTGGATGAATGTGTGAAGCAAATTGGCGACAGCATGGAAGGCAGCTATGGTGGCGTTCATATGGAAATATTGGAAAATGGCTTCGGCACACAGCTTCTTGTGTATACAGATAATTCTTTTGAATCCCTGGATACAGCCGATATTGAACAACTGGCCTCTGTAAATGGAATTGCGGATTATAACATTACGACCTGTATTACCCCGGTGAATCCGGTAAACTTTCTCAGAATTGAAGATCCTGATGCAGACCAGTACAGCGATATGGGTGGCGTTGTTTTAATCGGAAATCGGAATATGTATTTTGATTCTAATGTTCTTTCCGGCAATGTTTCCCTCATTGACGGTCGAATGCCTGATCAAAATGACAGCAATGTTTGTGTGATTTCACAGGAACTGGCTGAAAAAAACAGCCTGTCTGTCGGTGCCTGTCTCAAATTCAATGACTACCATGACCCGGAAAATTCCACGGTTTATGACGCAGAGGTTATCGGTATCTATCAGGTCAGCCAGTCTATGCAGCCGCTGATGTGGGGAGATACCTTCCGCTCCGAAAATGTGATTTTCACGGATTTGCGTTTCCCGGAGAAAGCAGAAGGGTCTGAAGGAGAACCCTGCTTTGAACACGCTTACTTTCAGGTAGCCGATACAGATAACTATGATGCTGTGAAAAAGGCAGTAGAATCTGTACCGATTGACTGGGCGAGATATGACCTTATTGACCGGAATGGCAATATGCAAACGATGGCAGATAATTTCCATGATCTGGAGCAAGTCAGCACTTTACTAATTTGGATTATATTTGCGGCTGGTTTTGTAATTCTGTTTCTGATTTTCCTCTTCTGGACAAAAACCAGAAATCATGAAATTGGCATCTTACTGTCGCTGGGTTGTAAGAAACTGCAAATACTCGGGCAACTTTTTACAGAAGCTTTCCTCATCGCAGTCCTGTCTTTTGCTATTGCACTCCCGCTGGCTCCAGCGATTTCCAGTGCCGCTGCTGATTATCTGGTGGAATCTCAGGTAGAACAGGCACAGCTTACACAGGAGCGAGAAGCGGACTATGTTTCCACGGGTTCAGATTACCAAAGCAAAGAACCCACCGTTCTGTATGTGGATGCTCAAATTACACCGCCTATGGTGCTGATTTGCGAAACCGGTGTCATTCTGCTGCTCGGTCTGGCAATTGGAACCGCCGGGATCACGGTGCTGCGGAAAAAACCCCATGAAATCTTTGACGAATTAAGTTAAGGAGGGAAATTATGATATTAGAAGCTAAAAATGTATCCTATTTCTATAAATCAAACAAAGAAAAACTGATTTTAGATCATGTGAGCTACCAATTTGAGGAAGGAAAGCTGTATGCCGTGTTAGGCCCCAGTGGTTCCGGTAAGACAACACTCCTGTCATTGCTGGCTGGCTTGGACACACCAACGGAAGGTGAGATTTTATATGCTGGTATCCCAGTTACAGCAAAAGATTTAACAGAACACCGCCGTCATCATATTGCCCTTGTCTTTCAAAGCTACAACCTGATTGACTATTTGACGCCTGTTGAAAATGTCAAGCTGGGAGGCAGCGGAAACCCCCAGGCTCTTTTGACACAGCTGGGAATCGGCAAGGAATACTGGAAGCGCAGCGTTCTCCAGTTGTCTGGCGGCCAACAGCAGCGAGTAGCCATTGCCCGAGCCTTGGCAAGCGATGCAAAAGTTCTTTTGGCAGACGAACCAACTGGCAATCTGGATGAAGCTACTGCTTGGGATGTAATTGAAATTCTAAAAGAGATCGCCCACAAAGAGAAAAAATGTGTGATTGTGGTTACGCACAGTAAGGAACTGGCATCGGAAGCCGATATGATTATTCGCTTAGGTTCTGATTTACGGGATAATCCAATTACAAAATAGCGAACATCAACAATATGTGAAAAGCACCTGCGCTGGATATGGAAAAGCCAGTGGGGAGAGGAATATTCACCCACTGGCTTAATCTTTATCCATCTTTTCTGCAAGAGCAGTCAGTTCCTTGGTAAATGCCTGGATTGTGTTTAACAGCGTTTCCCGCATTTCTGGCGGGCAGGAATGGTAATAGGCTTTGAGTTGGTTCAAGCCCTGTTCTTCGGCACTGAGATTTTTTTCTATCAGGTTATCCAGAGACAGATCTAGAGCTTCAGCGAGGGCCTGTAATATTTCAAAAGATGGATTTTTTTGTCCCTTTTCAATGCCCGCAATATGTTTAATTGACACATGGCTACGGTCGGAAAGCTGCTCCTGTGTCAGATTGGCTTTATTTCTGGCGGCTCTTAATCGCTCGCCTAATATGGTTAAGTTGTCTTTCGGCATAATCGTTCACCTCTATATTATTCTATCGTTCCGATTTCAATGATGGTATGACCTCATTGTTCCTGATTACGGATACGATTATGCCGATTTGAAACCAATATAGGGAGTCACTTTGATGAGTTAAAAAAAACGGTAACTCACCAAAGCGATTTGACACGCCCGGGTCACAGTTGCCGTACCGGAGGCCACTGTGATTTTTTTGTTTTATGACTTCAAGAAGCCTGATAGTGCAGGCTATGGTGACTATCGAAAAAAAGCCTAATTCTTGCTGAGGGGCACAATGCTCCTCCACCGGTATCATTGTGGCAGGTTAAACAGAATAATTGCACCGCTTCTTTTTGCCGCGCCAGTTTTCCAATATGGAGAGCTGGCGTTTTTGTTTGTCAATTTTTGTTGAATGACAACGAGAATTGTCGATGTCGCAGCCCACCTTCATCGGTTCGCAGTCCACGAACTGATGAAAGGAGTAAACGGCTATGACCGAAGAATATTGGGTAGCGGTCTTAGAACAGGAAGATCGTTTGATAAGCAATTCAGACCGGAAGTTCCGCTATCATTGTTATTCGCTGGAGAGCATGAGCGAGGAGCTGGTCTTCCAGGAGCGAACCGTCTACATACAGGAGGATGTCATTTTTCGTTCTCTGGAGTATGATTTTTTGGACTCTGTTCATAACGAGCATTTATCGGCTGCTCTGGCCCGTCTGACCGACCGGCAGCGGCGAGTGATTGAACTTCATTTCTGGCAGGGGTATCAATACAAAGAGATTGCGGTTATCCTCGGATGTGACCCGTCGGCGGTCACTCGCCTGCTTCAGAGAGCGTTTAAGCAGATCCGCATATATTTCCTTAGTAGGTAAGAGCAACGGCAACATCCAATCTGACGGATGTTGCCGTTACTCATGCCTATTAAAAAATATTTTCAAAAATTTTCTCTACCCCGTCAATTTTTGACCTCTCTAATCTCCGATGAGTAGAGGGACAAGCCCTCAATAAAATTTCGGAGGTATTGAATATGGAAAAATTGGTACGAGTAATCAAACTGCGCCCGGGTGAAGCTGTTCTGATCGTTATGGAGGATGGCCCTGCACCCTGTCCCTGTTGTGGTATGTGCGGCATGGGAGCTGCCACTGATCCTGATGACGAACATTTCCCCCATGGCATTCTTCTCTGCCTGGATGACGCTGCATAGGAGGGAGGCCATGTGTTACGTTACGATTTTTGATGGTAGCGGCAAGCCCATCACAGTTGAGGTATCCAGAGAAATCTATCAGGTCTTTGCCGACTATGAGCGTGAAATGGAACGGCAGCGCAAAGAAGAATACCGTCATCGTGATGCTCGTTCCTGGGACACCTGTTTGATTTTTGAACTGTCAACGGAACCGCTGGAGCAGACCTATGAGCGTATGCGAACCCTGCGGGAAATCCAGGAGGCTCTGCTTTCTTTCACACCCAAACAGCGGCGTCGTTTTCTTCTCCATTTCGCTTATGGCTACACCTATTTGGAGATTGCCAGAATGGAGGGAAGCAACAAGTCCACGGTAATGCGTTCTGCAAAAACGGCACTGAAAAAAATTCAGGAAAAGCTGGCGGCATAATAACAACTTTTGCCCGTTTTCTGTCCTATAAAGTGAAAGGGAAAAGGTTCCTTCTCGCTTATAGTACCTTGACAAAAAACGGGAGATCCGTTCATATCAGTATTCAAGTTTTTATATGCTGCGGCGAGCGTCACATAGCACAAACGCCAAGACCCCCTGCGGATGGTCAGAGCGTCCGTCAACAAGATAACATCAAAGGGGCTGAGCGGTATTTGGTGGCTGATAGCCAGCCTGTGGTGGGCTGCAAAGCGCCATGACCCGCAGTATAAAAGACCGTGCTTACTCACCGAAAACTACTGCGAATATGGTGTTACCCACCTATCGGCGGTTGCGGCGGTTCCGCAGTTTTACTGGCAACCCGGAACCGGCTTGAATACTCCCGTATCGGGGATAGAGCAAACAGGCAGTCCTGCTGTCTGATAATACGATACATGAAGCAATGAAATAGAGAAGCTGTGCCAGTTCCATCTGGCACAGCCCTTCTCGTTCCTATAAGGATGTGATGATATGGCGGATAAAAAGCCTGCATCGGTCACAAAGAAGAAAGTGAAAGGCACGACTTATGTTGTGTCATCGTTCTTCAATGAGGCCGCCAAAGAAACGCTTTTCGATAAATTACAGCGTGTCGCAGAACGTGATGTCGCTGTGTCAGTGCCTGTAACGAAAAATTAACACATTAAAGTGCTAAAGTGCTTCACAAGACGGACGAGATGCGGTATAATGAAATCCATGAAACCCGTGTCTCTATAGTTCGTCGGAACGGAGGCTTTGATGTTACAGACGACTGTAAAAGACACAACTACAACTGAATATATTGCGATTTATTGCCGCACAGCTACTTATGACTGCGTAAGTATTGAGAACCAGAAGACCAGACTGACCCACAGGATACAAAGGGCATTTCAGAACTTGTCTGCTACCCTTTTCAAAGGGGGTGACAGATAGTGAATGCCATCAATTTTGAGTCCATGTATTCCTGCCGCAATGTCCTTGCCCTGGACGCTATGACTGCTCTGTACTGCCGTTTGTCAGTGGATGACGCCAATGACGGCGACAGCAACAGTATCCAGAACCAGAAGAAAATCCTTCTGAACTATGCCCAAGAGAACGGCTATACGAACTATCAGTTCTTTGTAGACGATGGTTACTCCGGCACGACATTTGAACGCCCTGACTTCAAGCGAATGATTGAGGGAATAAAAGCCGGTATTATCAAGCGGGTAATCATCAAGGATATGTCCCGATTTGGACGTGACTACCTTCAGGTAGGAATGTACACGGAGATCATGTTCGCAGAGTACGATATTCACTTCATAGCCGTAAACGACGGTGTAGACTCCCAGAAGGGCGAAAACGACCTGACCCCGTTCCGCAACCTCTTTAACGAATGGTATGCCCGTGACTGTTCCAAGAAACAGCGGGCAGTCAAGCGGATGAAGGGAATGGCTGGGGAAAGAATTTCTACCCACGCTCCTTACGGATACCTAAATGGTGAGGATGGAAAGCTGGTTGTTGACGAGGAAACTGCTCCGGTAGTCAGACTTATTTTTGACCTATGTGTGCAGGGATTTGGTATTGGTAAGATTGCCAGTGAGTTGACAAGGCGGAATATTCCTACACCGGGAACGGTCGAGTATTACCGTACTGGACACAAACGGAATTATCATGCTGACAGTGAATGTCAATGGGCAAGTAACTCAATCGCCAATATTCTGAACCACAAGGAATATCTGGGGCATACAGTAAATTTCAAGACCTATTCCAAATCTTATAAGTTCAAAAAACGCCATGCTACTCCAGAAAATCAGCAAGTGGTTTTCGAAAATACGCATGAAGCTATCATTACGCAAGAGATTTGGGACACGGTTCAGCGGATAAGACAACACCGGCGTCGAAACCAAAAGCAGGACGAGCCTGGACTTTTCCCTGGTATGCTCTACTGTGCGGACTGTGGCTCGCTAATGTACCTTGCAAGAGGTGTATCCATAAGCCGTGAACAGGAGCGATACTGCTGTGGTAATTACAGAAAGCGTACCGATAGCTGCTCCATGCACTACATCAGAGCTATGGTTTTGGAGGAGCTGATACTTGATAATCTAAAGCAGACGGTCAAGTTCGCTACGGAACATGAAAACGAATTTGCTCAGTGCATTATGAAACGGACGCTTACCAAACAGCAAGAAGGTGTCAAAACCCTCCAGAAGATGTTGGCAGCTAAAGAACATCGGATTAAGGAACTGGATGGAATCATCAAGAAGCTGTACGAGGACAACTTCTCCGGGAAGCTGTCAGATGAGCGGTACATGATTTTCTCCAGAGAATATGAAGATGAACAGCACACCTTGAAAGCCGAAGTCGAAGAACTCAAATCACAGATTGAGGAACAGACTTCTAAGGCGGTCAACATCAACAGCTTTCTCACTGTGGCGAAGAAGTACACTTCCTTTGAAACGCTTACGCCGGGTATGCTCCACGAACTTGTCGAAAAAATCGTGGTGCATGAGGGTGACAAGAGCAGCGGCCATCGCATTCAAAAAATTGACATCTATTATTCTTTCGTTGGCGACCTGGAGACCTCTCATGTGGTCGCCCAACGAACTCTTAAAGATAGAAAAGCAGCGTGACATACTCTCGTACATCACACTGCAATTCTTTCACTTCAAAAAGGTTCCCTTAGAGCATTGCCCTTTTGTCAGGGGGATTTTTTGATAGCAGAAACTTCGCTCCTATATAGAAATCTATTTCATTCTCCTCTTCCTGTCCCGTCTCCGTTTTCTCCGTCCAAATGACTTATTTTTCCGGTTCATCTTAAACTGTATCTTATTTCTGCGCCGTCTGGAGAAATGATAGTTCCGGAAAAAGGCAATGGCGGTGATAAGGAGCAGAAGCAGAACGATCACGCCGATCACAATAGCGATCACCTTGATCACGTTGATAAAGATGATTTTATCGCCCGGTGCGTTATTCTGGGAAACAGAGTCAGATTCTACGACCGGAGAAGTAAAATCATAGGTGTCCTTCTGCGCATTCAGCTCTACCTTTGCCTGTCCGACGGAAACATCGTGATAGCTGTAGTTGATGGAAGCAACTGCCAGCGGATCAGAGGCATCATCTTCATAGGAAAGTGTGGATGTCAGATCGGAAAAAGTGATGGTATTCGGAACGATCACATAATCATTCGGATTGATGGACATGATCGTTTCGGTTGCACCGAAAATATTGCTGTTGCTTTCAAAAAAGTCGGAGTTGTTTACTGTATAATTCGTTTCATTTTGTGCCACATTGACCCGGCTGAAGTTATTGAAACCGTAGTCAAATAAAGCGATCGTATCTGTAAACTGCGCCGGTGCATCTTCCTTCATGACAACACAGATCAGCTTCATGCCATTTCGCTCCGCACAACTGACAAGCGTCTGATGTGCCTGCGAGGTATAGCCGGTCTTACCACCGATATAGCCCTCATACGGATAAGTATTGTTTGTCAGCTTATTGTGTGTATAAAGGTCGATCAGATCAGGCTGTGTTGCAGTCGGTTCTATCGTATAATGGCTTGTGCCTGCTATACGGGTAAGCGTTTCATTGGAAAAGAAGGCTCTTGCGATCGTAGCCAGATCATAAGGGCTTGTATAATGATTTTCATCGTGCAGACCGTTTGTAGTCACAAAATGACTGTCTGTGCAGCCAAGCTCTGCAGCCTTTGCATTCATCATGTCCACAAAACCGGAAATAGAACCGGCAATATGTTCTCCGACTGCATTGCAGACCTCATTTGCGGAATACACGAGGATACCATACAGGCATTGTTCCATCGTAATGGATTGTCCGACATCCATTCCCATATTGGAGGATTTTTGTTCAATGCTGAATACAGCCTCATTGGAAAATTCCACAATATCATTCAGATCGGAATTTTCAATAGCAACGAGAGTTGTTAAAATTTTTGTTGTACTTGCCGGATAAAGATGCTCATGAATGTTCTTGGCATACAGGATCGTTCCGGTATTGGCTTCCAGCAGGATCGCACCTTCCGCGCCCACAACAGGGCCGGTCGGCCAGCCATCGATCGCGTTGGAATCGATCGGCTCCTCAAGGCGCATGGCAGCGTCCGTATCATAATCGACTGCAGCGGTGTCGCTTGCCTCTGTATCCGTTGGCTGCGCAAAAGCAGTGATCGTCTGTGTGCAGAGCAGAGAAGCAACGCAAAGCGATAAGATCAGTTTTTTACATTGAAAAGTATGAAATAGCATATATGCTCCTAAATTAGATTCAAAATATAAAATATATATGTATAAATATATCATCTTTAACTGTAGATAAATTATACTTTTTATACGAAGATGCAAATTTATCATACACTATTTCAGGATAAATGAAAATCTTTTGCTATCTTTTTATATAGAAATCATGTAATATACTACTGGTATTAGAAAGATATTTTTGCGTGCATCGTGTAAGAATAAGAATATAAAATTCCCGGTGTTCCAGCACTGGAGCTATATAAGCGATTGTAAAAAGAAAGAGGTAAAAATGAGACTCAGAAATATACCGGGCGCAGAGGAAGCCCTTGCAAACAGCAAATATGTGATCAAACAGCCGGAAACTTACCGCGGAAAGTTCAAAGAGCAGATCTTTCAGAACGAGAATCCGATCCACATTGAGATCGGAATGGGAAAAGGGAAATTCTTGCTGGCTATGGCGCAGAAAAACCCGGATATCAATTATATCGGGATTGAACTGTATTCCAGTGTACTTCTGCGTGCAGTGCAGAAAATGGAAGAGCTGGAGAAAGAAAATAACGTACCGGGGAACGTTCGTTTTCTTTGTGTTGACGCAAGAAAGCTCGGCGAGATCTTTGCAGCAGAAGAGATCGACCGCATCTATCTGAACTTTTCCGATCCATGGCCGAAGGATCGCCATGCCAAGAGACGCCTGCCAAGCAAGGAATTTCTGGCATTATATGATAAATTCCTGAAAAAAGACGGACAGCTCGAGTTCAAAACAGATAATAAAGATCTGTTTGATTTTGCGATCAGTGAGCTTCCGCTTGCAGGCTGGAAAGAAAAGGCTGTTACGTATGACTTACATCACGATCCGGTCTTAAATGCAGGAAATGTCATGACAGAATATGAGGAAAAATTCTCTGCCAAAGGCAATCCGATCTGTAAGTATATTATTTACAGATAGAATGTTTACATGGTATTTGACATATGCTATAATGTCTGCAGACAGGAATGAAAATGTGTTCAAGCAATACACAAAGCGAAAGCCTCGGAGGTGGTGTCCTCCGAGGCTTTCTTTTGGCTAATTGTCACTGTCTTTTCTGTCTAGCCATTTGCAGATGCAATGACAAATCACACCTGCCATAACAGAAAATATAATTTTGTAGTAGACAACAAAAATAAAATGTGATAACATATCTCAGTGGTAAGTGAAAATTCTCACTTTCGGGGTGTGGCTCAGCTTGGTAGAGCGCTACGTTCGGGACGTAGAGGTCGCGTGTTCGAATCACGTCACCCCGATTGATTGCAAGTCGTAAGACTTGCTGTATTTTTAATAGGATAGGAAATTCCTATTATGTTTTTGTTTAATATAAGGCTATGATAAGAACAAGTAATGATCAGAGAAACTGACAGAGAGTTACCGGTTGGTGAGAGGTGCAAGGGAAGCTGATCATGAATACCTCTTTGAGCTGCGCACCAAACGAAACATCCAGTAGGCTGCGACGGAACCTAACCGTTATAACAGGAGAGTATGTATGTACTTGATGAGGCAGAAGCCGTGAGGCTTTTGTGAATAAAGGTGGTAACACGAGTATAAACCTCGTCCTTTGAATAGGACGGGGTTTCTTTTTATAGCGAGGAAGAAAATCAAGTATTGTCGTATATTTGCGGAGCAAATGTACGGCGCAATAACCTGCGTAGCAGGTTATAGAAAATTTTAACCGAGCGTATAACGAGAAATTTAAGAGCACGATAGTGCGGCTGACGCGAAAGCGGCAGAAATTTCGAGTATGAAAGCAGAAGAAAAATAAATTAAAACGAAAAAGGAGACGAAAATGACAGTATTTGATGAATTAAAAGCCAGAGGACTTCTGGCACAGCTTACAGATGAAGAAGAGATCAAGGAACTCATCAACAACGGAAAAGCCGTATTCTATATTGGCTTTGACCCAACAGCAGACAGCCTTCATGTAGGCCACTTCATGGCACTTTGCCTGATGAAGAGATTACAGATGGCAGGCAATAAGCCGATCGCGCTGATCGGCGGCGGAACAGCCATGATCGGTGATCCGTCCGGCAGAACAGATATGCGTTCCATGATGACAAAGGAGCAGATCGATCACAACTGCGAATGCTTCAAAAAACAGATGAGCCGTTTCATCGAATTTGGTGAAGACAAGGCGCTTATGGTCAACAATGCAGACTGGCTCAGAGATTTAAATTATATTGAATTTATCCGTGATATCGGCGGATGCTTTTCTGTGAATAACATGCTGCGTGCAGAGTGCTACAAGCAGAGAATGGAAAAAGGTCTGAGCTTTTTGGAATTCAACTACATGATCATGCAGAGCTACGATTTTCTTGCACTGTATGAGAAGTACGGCTGTAATATGCAGTTCGGCGGTGATGACCAGTGGAGTAATATGCTTGGTGGTACAGAGCTGATCCGTCGTAAAAAAGGAAAAGATGCATATGCCATGACGATCACACTTTTGCTCAACTCAGAAGGAAAGAAGATGGGTAAGACACAGAAAGGTGCTGTATGGCTTGATCCAAACAAAACCTCTCCGTTTGAATTCTACCAGTACTGGAGAAATGTAAGTGATGCAGACGTTCTCAAATGTATCCGTATGCTGACCTTCCTTCCGCTGGAAGAGATCGAGAAAATGGATAGCTGGGAAGGAAGCCAGTTAAATCAGGCAAAAGAAATCCTTGCATTTGAGCTGACAAAGCTTGTACATGGCGAAGAAGAGGCTGTAAAAGCACAGGAAAGTGCCAGAGCTTTATTCTCAGCAGGAAATGCTGCTGATATGCCAACTGCAGAGCTTGCAGACGAAGATTTTACAGAGGGTAGTATAGATGTGATCACAATGCTTGTAAAATCAGGTCTTGTAGCAAGTCGTTCCGAAGGAAGACGTGCGATCGAGCAGGGCGGCGTATCCATCGATGGCGAGAAAGTAACCGATATCAAGCAGACAGTTGCAAAGGATGCGATCGGAGACGGTATCGTATTAAAGCGTGGCAAAAAGAACTTCCGCAAGATCGTAAACGCATAATAAATAAAGTGATCCAAATTGGATACAAAAGGGACTATTATGTATATAGTAGTCCTTTTTATATAATAGTAGATAGCAGTATATTTTAAGATCAGTGAGACGGATATAGATTATATGGATAGCAGAGATTTGAAATTGACAAAAGAAGTATGGCGGAAACTGCATCATACGCCGGAGCTTTCCGGACAGGAAACAAAAACAAAGGAGATCCTGAAGGACTATCTGACAAACTATACGACTTTGTCAGTCGTGGAAACACCGGATTACCTGTATACTGTATATGAAGAAAAGGATTGTGAGCAGCCTCAGCTGACGATCTGTCTGAGGGCAGATATGGATGCCATTCCGGATGGAGAGGGCGGCGTATTCCATGGCTGCGGGCATGATGGACACAGTGCAGCATTGTTTCTGACAGCACTTTGTCTGGAACGGCTCAGACAGAAAGGCAAAAAGATCGGTAAAAGAGTGATTCTGTTATGGCAGCAGGCGGAGGAAACGGGAGAAGGTGCAAGGCTGGCATGTCCTGTGCTTCTCAAGGAATCGGTTTCAGAGATTTATGGCTGTCATAATATTCCGGGCTATCCACTCGGAGAAGTGCTGCTGTGCAAACAGGTATTTGCCTGCGCTTCCAAGGGACTTATTCTGGATCTGCACGGAAAACAAAGCCATGCAGCTTATCCGGAGCAGGGGATCAATCCGGGTTATCTGATTGCTGAGATTGTAAATAAACTTCCTATATGGTGTGAAGACCACAAAAAAGGACTTACCATGGCAAGCATTATTGAAATGAAGGTAGGATCCGAAAATTTTGGTATTTCTGCTGGAAATGGGAGGTTGTGTCTGACACTTCGGGCACATTATCAGGAGGATCTGGAAATGCTGACTGAGGCTATCTTAGCTTATGCAAGGCAGCAGGCTGAAATAAGCGGGATTACAATGGAGGTATCGGAAACAGATGCTTTCCCGGATACAGTGAATGATACAGCGTTGACAGAGAAGCTGGAGCAGCTATGCATAGATCATGCACTGCCATATACATATCTGCCGGGGCCAATGCGCTGGTCAGAGGATTTCGGATGGTATCAGAAAAAGTGCAGAGGCGTATTTTTCGGGATCGGTGCAGGAGAGGAAACACCCGGGCTCCACACAGAGTCCTATTGTTATCCGGAAGCATTACTTGAAAAAGCAGGAATGATATGGGAAACTATAATTATGCATCGATAAAGCAAAGGAGAAGGTTATGAAAACGATACAGGTTGAAGATATTACGAAAAATATCCGGGAAATGTGTATAGAAGCCAACCATTTTCTGACAGAGGATATGAAAGCTGCCATGGAGCAGGCGTGTAAGGAAGAAAAATCCCCGGTCGGACAGCAGGTGCTTTCGCAGCTTGAGGACAATCTGCAGATCGCAGGGCAGGATATGATCCCCATCTGTCAGGATACGGGAATGGCAGTGATCTTTATGGAGATCGGACAGGATGTGCATTTTGAAGGCGGTAGTCTGGAAGCTGCGATCAATGAAGGAGTCAGACAGGGTTATGTAGACGGTTATCTGCGCAAATCGGTTGTGAAAGATCCGCTTGAACGTGAAAATACAAAGGACAATACCCCGGCGGTCATCCATTATCAGATCGTTCCGGGCGATCAGGTGAAGATCACCGTTGCACCGAAGGGCTTTGGCAGTGAAAATATGAGCCGTGTATTTATGCTGAAACCGGCAGATGGCATAGAAGGCGTAAAAGCAGCCGTTTTAACGGCTGTAAAGGATGCAGGCCCGAACGCCTGTCCACCTATGGTAGTAGGTGTCGGAATCGGCGGAACCTTTGAAAAGTGCGCGATCATGGCAAAACAGGCGCTCACAAGACCGGTAAATGTGCATTCTGCCATTCCTTATGTGGCAGAAATGGAAAAAGAGCTTTTGGAAAATATCAATAAAACAGGAATCGGTCCGGGCGGACTTGGCGGAACCACGACAGCACTGGCTGTCAATATCAATACTTATCCGACGCATATTGCAGGACTTCCTGTTGCAGTCAATATCTGCTGTCACGTATGCAGACACAGCACACGGGTATTGTAATGCAGGCATGGAATGCTATGAAAAATATCACAGGGTAATCATGAATAAAGAATATCGGAAGGATGTTCCTATTATATAGTTGAAAAACAGAAAGGGTAATCATGAAACAATCAATACAAGCGCCACTCATAAAAGAAGAAATCCGGAGTTTACATGCGGGTGATTCTGTCCTTATCACGGGCACGATCTATACAGCAAGAGATGCAGCGCATAAAAGAATGCAGGAAGCATTAAAGAACGGAGAAAAGCTTCCGCTTGCAATGGAAGGCAATGTGATCTATTATATGGGGCCTTCACCGGCAAGAGAAGGCAGACCGATCGGTTCTGCAGGGCCTACAACCGCGAGTCGTATGGACAAATATGCCCCGGAGCTTCTTGATCTCGGATTAAAGGGTATGATCGGAAAAGGGAAACGTTCTAAAGAAGTCATAGATGCGATCGTCAGAAACGAAGCGGTTTATTTTGCTGCAGTCGGCGGAGCAGGCGCACTTCTTTCCAAATCCATTCTGTCATCGGAAGTGATCGCCTATGACGATCTTGGCACGGAAGCGATCCGCAAGCTGGAAGTCAAGGATTTTCCGGCGATCGTTGTGATCGATAAAGAAGGCAACAACCTGTATGAAACAGCCGTGAAGGAATATAATACATTATCCTGATACACAATGTGGAAAAATATATGGAATCTATGTGAAGATCCACAGATCTGTATGAAATCGTAAAGAATTGAAAGAGTTTCTTCCTATATATATGTAGGACTGAAACAAAACAATACAATATATAGAATTATAGTATCGAAGCAAAGGAACGAATTGCTGATTATATACTGACGGGAGAATAAAATGCGAATTGCAATGATGGTTTTAAGGAAGCTCTATCTGGTACCATTCCTGTTTTACCGGATATGGCTTGCAGGAAAAAAATATATCGGAGATTACATGCCCGGTTTTCTGATCGGAAAGAAGATCTCCACACATGCCATACGGGCGGGCAACATCACGCCTGAGATCCATGGGCTGGAAAATATACCGAAAGAGGATGGATTTATCTTTTACCCCAATCACCAGGGGCTGTTTGATGTACTGATGTTTTTCTATTCCTCTCCGAAGCCGTTTGCATTTGTGATCAAAAAAGAAGCAAAAAATGTGATCCTGCTAAAACAGGCAATTCAGGCAACAGGTTCTCTTCCGATGGACAGAGAAGATCTGAGACAGTCCATGCAGGTGATCAATCAGGTTGCAAAAGAAGTACAGCAGGGAAGAAACTATATTATTTTTGCAGAAGGAACACGCAGCAAAATGGGCAATAAGCTGCTCGAGTTCAAGGGAGGAAGTTTCAAAGCCGCACAGAAAGCAAAATGCCCGATCGTTCCCTGTGCACTGATCAATTCCTTTGTTCCGTTTGATGAAAATTCCGTAAGACAGGTAACGGTAAAACTACTCTATTTAAAACCATTGTATTATGAAGAATACCGGCATATGCGCTCCAATGAGATCGCAGAAGAGGTAAAACGTCGTATTGAAGAAGCGATTGAAAAGAATTTATAGTTTATGGTTGACAAACAAAATGGGCTTATGTATAATAACATTTGCGTCAGATGACGTACAACTTTATATTGGTAGAGGATAAAGTTCAGCAGTAAGGAGAAATACTCAAGAGGCTGAAGAGGCGCCCCTGCTAAGGGTGTAGGTCGCTCACGCGGCGCGAGGGTTCAAATCCCTCTTTCTCCGTTTCATATCAAGATGAAAATGAATCTTGACACGCTCAGGATTCCTTTTTTTCGCCCGGGACTGTGGTCGGATAAAATTTCGACAGAACAATACAAAAAAGGTGTTGACAAAGAACGAACGGGATGATATGATAAGATTCCACCGCGAAAAAGTGGTGGAGATGAGATTGAAAAATCTCAAAAGAAAATAAAAAAAGATGTTGACAAACGACAAAACACATGATATTATATCA
>ERZ772831.73-NODE-73-length-85183-cov-5.109306_pt1 | contig 85183 bp, 53 predicted proteins | sample MGYA00580858_ERZ772831 | MGnify/ENA primary metagenome ERZ772831 (study PRJEB29015, sample SAMEA2737694) | human gut metagenome | biome: human gut; feature: human-associated habitat; material: faeces | place: China | collected 2012 ... | reverse complement strand
TGCTGGGTACGACAGGAACGTTCACATCTTGTAAGGACTACGATGATGACATCAAGAACCTGCAAGAACAGATTGACAAGAAAGCATCTCTGGAGGAGCTGCAGAAGCAAATGGATGCTATGCAGGCTGATGTAGATGCTGCAAAAGCTGCGGCTGAAGAAGCAAAGAACAAAGCTCAAGAAGCTTTAGACAAAGCCAATGCTGCCGGCGGTGGAGATGTAACATCTGAAGAGCTTCAGGCACTGAAAGACGAGCTTCAGGCACAGATTGACAAGTTGGCATCTTTGGAAGATGTACAAGCTGAAATCGATGCATTGAAGAAAGAACTGGCAAATACGTATGCTACACAAGAAGCTTTGGATGCATTGAAAACGAAAGTAGACACTTTGTCTGATAAAGTAGCGGCTATCGTAGGCAACCTGCTGAACAGCTTGGTATATCAACCTTCATTGTATATCAATGGTATTGAAGCTACTGAATATCCTTGGATGCAATATTTACCAATGACGAAGTCTACAACAGACGTGGTAAAATTCCAGGATGATGAAAAGACTTGGTGTACAGTGACAACTAAACCCGAAGAATGGAATTACGAAAATCAAAAGGAGAATAAAGAGTTTAATCCAGTGATTTTTGTAGATTATCACGTAAATCCGTCAAAGGCTAAGCTGGCTAAGGAAAACTTGAAGTTTATTTCTGGTGATGCAGAAGTAGTCAATACTCGTGCATCTATTGCTGCTCCTCAAATTGCAACTGATGAGGATATCAAGTTAGAAAATGGCATGGTATCTGTACCTTTGGTTGCAGTAGGAAGTAAGATATATGACAATGGATTGGATTATGAAAAGCCTGCAACAAAAGCTGATGTACAATCTAAAGCTTCCATCTTCGCTCTGCAAGCTAATGTTCAGACTGAAGAAGGTGAGGATCGTGTAGTTACTTCTGACTATGCAGCTTTGTGTTCTTCAACTATCATTCCGCAAGCTATTGCATATAGTGTGCCTACTTATAATGGTTTTGATATTATAGCACAAGACTGTGAAAACGCTCAGAATAATGATGAGTTGTGGGGATCAGTAGCAGAAGCTATTAAGGGAAAACCGACTCTGCGTGTTGCTTATAACAGTGATATTAATTTGAGTGAAGTATTAGCTATTCACTATAATCAGGAGTCTGTGACCAGCTCTGCAGGTACACACAAAGTATGGAAGTGGGGCGAAGAAAAGCAATACGGTTTGAAGTATGATTTCGCGCTGATTCAATATACTGCTGGAGATAACAAGACTTCAGACAGTAAGTATGTTGACCAGAACCTGATTAAGGAAGGTAAGGTAGCTCCTCGCATGGTTGAAGCTAATGGCGAGACTTCAGCTTCTACAGGTATTTCTTCTGTAGGTAGACACCCGCTGGTACGTGTACGCGTATTGGATAAGGATGGCGAAGTTGTTCTGCACGCTTATATCAAGGTAGAAATTGTTCAGACAATTGAAAACATCATTACTGATGTATTCGACAAGGGTGACCAGAAGTTCGGTTGTGATGGTTCTACTCCTGAGTTGACTTGGGCTGAAGTATCCAACCTCCTCTTGGAGAAAGTTGAATACTCTAAGGAAGAGTTCTTGGCATTGTATGAGGTAGATAAAGACGCTGATGGAAAACTTTATCAATTTGAGTTGAAAGACAATAAGTTTACTCAGATTACTAAGCGTGAAGATATTTATGGTACAGTAACTGAAAGAACTGAAGGTGCAGGAACTACAACTCCCGTTCTCTCTTGGGCTCTCAGCATGGAAGATCAGCAAAGAATCTACGACTTGAACGGCCATACTAAGACTATCTATGTAAGATACGTGAAGAAGACTGAAAACCCGAATGAAACGACTCAGATTGCACCGGTTTATCTGCCGATCAAGGTTACTGTAGTGAAACCTCAGGGTACTGTAGTGAAGAAGATTGCTGAATACTGGTACAACGACAGTAAGAACACCCGTCTGAATGTTCAATATCCAAAAGATGGTGGAAATACAGAGGACTTCACGGTTGATTTGGACCAAGTATGGGAAGGCAATAAACCGACATTCGGTGTAGAAGGGTTCGACTCTTATACTGCTACAATTTTAGCTAACAGAGCTGGAGCACAGGGTGGTTACAAATATTACTTTACTGCAGCCAACAATGGTGTGAAGGTAACAGACCAACTTGGAAACGAATATGAACTGTTCGCAGGAAACTCAGCTGCTGAAGTTAAAGTAGAAAAAGCTACTGATATCTTTGGAAAAGAATATGATATTACTACAGAAAATGCATTGCTGCACGCATTGAAGTCTGACAAGGGTGAATATTTGAATGATGCATTGTATGCTAAAGATAGTGAAGGTGCAATCGAAATGATTGCTAAAATTAGCAATACTACAGATAAGTGTACTATCAAGTATCAGAACAATGAAACTGCAAAACGCATCTTGAACGCCTATAAAGATGAATTGGCAGCTCAGATTGGTATCTGTGCTTATAGTCCTTGCAACATCGCATTGTCTCTGAATGGTGCTACTTATCCTGCTAACCTGTTGCGTCCGATCACTATTACAGACAATAGCAAAGGAGAATTCTTGGATGCTCAGGCTAATGGTTCTACCATCAATATTGCTGAAGTATTCAACTTCGTTGACTGGAGAAACGTAAGCTTCTACAATGGTGATAAAGATTACAAGAACGTTTGGTTGTATGCATTCTATGGCTTGAATAAGATTGAAGTTAAGACAGCCTTGATTACTACTAACTTGAACGGTAACGACATCAATACGAAGCTGCTGTCTGAAGTAACTGAAAAGATTATCATTACTCAAGAAGAAACTGATTCTCCAATTAGTTTGTCTACATATAATAAGGAAGCTGCAGGTACTGAAGCTACTTGGAATGCAATTGTTGATGCATTCGGTAAGATTAAGTATGTAAACAACGGTAACAACGTTGAAACATTCAAGGTTCGTATTCCTGTAGACTTCACTTATACTTGGGGTACTATCAGAGCTTATGTTGAATGTACTGTTAATTCTACAATGGGTCAGAACTAATTCTGAATACTAACTTATATGAAAAGAGGGTGGTCTGTTAAAGAGGCCCACCCTCTTTTTTTTAACTACAAAACAATAAACTATATGAAAACAAGTGTACGCCTATTAGGCAGTGTTGGCTTAACACTACTTGTCCTTACTGCATGTATCGGAAAATCCAAGGAATCTCAGGCATCAATAGATCCAGATACTGAATTAGTCAAAGGACTGACTGCTAAGGATACGGCTGATTTTATCGGGCTAGCCCAAGTCTGCATGGATACACTTCAGGCTGGAAAAATAGACGATGGATTAAACATGATATATTGTATCATAAATGATACCCTGATGCCGATGACAGATGAAATGCGAGAAAATATGAAGCAGCATTTCAAACGATTCCCAGTAAAAAAATATCGGATGGAAGATTTTGAAATCAATGGATATTCGAATAATACAGTCAAATATAGCATCTTTTTCCAAGAGAATCCAGAATCTGAAGCCTGCATTAAATTTGCATTCAATCCTATTCGCATAGATGATGCCTGGTATTTGACTCTAAAAAACAATTAAAGACAAAATAGACTCTTCTGTTTACTGCAGAAGAGTCTATTTGCCTTTATGAATTCTGATTCTCGCAATTCCTACTCTCAAGGATCCTATCATCTTACGGTGAAGTTTCACTAAAACACCTTGATTTAAAGTCTTTTACGTTGAAAGCAGTAAATCTACCCACAATTATCTTTCACAATATCATGCTGTTCTACTGCTAATTACAAAACTGTGAAAGCGTGAAGGATACAGTTGGAAGTAAAATTCAGAAGTGAGAAGTGCACTAAGCGAAAGGTCATTTTTTATCTGTTATCAATTAGATTTTTCCTAATTGCCCAAACTATTTTCCAAAACTGGAGAAAAAGTTTTTCCTGACCGGAGAAAAACGGCGGTTTATACCGGCCTGGCATTTAAGATGTACGTGCAGGATAAACGGATTCGCATCTTTCACATCATTCACCTGTTTCACAGCGAATTGTAACGCCGTGAAGGATGCAACAGGAATTTTTTTAAAGTGGATAGACAGGCAGGAGAAAGGCACTGAAACCAGATCCTTGTCCACTATTCATTGTTCTGAGACTTCTCAAGTCCATAGTTACACCGCTAAAGTGGATGTTTAGTGTGCTAAAGTAGGTAGTTACAGAACTCATATAGCCAATGACAGAAACGTGCTGTGTGATTATTTTAAGCTCAACGCTCACGTTCACCCCTTGGACGCCCTGTCGAGCGAAACTACTTCTCAAGCCGTTTGGGGTTATATACGACATATTTTCTGCAAGGACCTGATGCAAAATCTTTAAATGAAAGCAGTATGCCGTGAAAGGTATCAGGCTCTGATAACCTTTCGAGATGGAACATCTCTGCAAAGATTGGAACGGAAAAAATACAAATCCTCCTTGCTTATTATTATATTTTACAATTTAACTTTTGATAAGAATTTTCTCGCTCGACTGAGGGTCTAAGTGGCGGTCGTGAGCGTTGAGCTTAAAAAATCTCACCATAGAATCAATATTAATCGTTGAAATACAGTAATGTATATCCAGCAAGCATCGAAATTGTCTTATTCTGATTATCACACTATCTAGGTTTATGAGCATTTTACAAAGTAAATTGATTCGTTTCGTGTTTATACGCCTTAAATCATGAGCATTTGGAGCCGATTTCACCTGAAACCAATACTATGCTTTATTATTGTACAATGATTGAAAACAAATAAAATAGCCAAGTCTGAAAACCAGACTTGGCTATTTTATTGGGTAGGTATTCATCAGTTACCTAATGAATACCTAGTGTCTATTTTCTTATCAGCGAGGAAGAACTGTCATATCCAGTTCGAACGTTATTTCGTGACCATACATGTCAATGTATGTCATTTGCAACGTAGAAGGAACAGGAGCAGTCGGGTTCGTCTGGTCTGATATCAGAGTAGCTTCAAAGCTCAAATATCCTTCTGTAGAAGTAACAACCTTGAAGTATTCATCTACCTCATTGTTGGCCTTGGAGATTACATGAGCTTCTTTGAACTTCAAGCTGTTCATGTAAGGAGCGTTCAGCCATGCATTGTACAGACCGTCTCTTGAGCTTACGCCCAGAATTACCCAATCGAAGCCAAACTTGTTACCCTTCGGAGATTCAAATACGCGGTTTGTACCATATACCAAGTCAGTTGAAGGAGCTTCATATTTGTATGAACCGTCAGCATTCTTCTCAGCCCATTCGTTACCATATTTCTTGGCAATTTCGTCGATTGTACCCCAATGCCACTTGTAAGTGTTGTTGTAGATACAGTTGAATACGGTCGGGAATTCGGCTACTTTAACAGTATATTCAATGATATTACCCTCAGCATCTTTCGTTTCAGAAGAAATCAGACCGAAGTTGTAAGCAACCGTCGTTGTGTGCTGAGTTGCATTGTTGATGTATCCCTTAACAACGGTCAAGTCAGCGTTACCCTTAACGAGGTTGTCAACGTCTGCGTTATTGGCACCCTTGGCAGCTTTAGCGAAGTTGATGTCATACTGAGCGGCTAAGCCCTTACCCCAGTTGAATACATCATCCATATCCATCGTACCTTTGGTAGCTTGGTCAGCATCCCACTTATCAGGAATCAAGTAGCAGTTGTATACACCGTTGGCATCCAGCTGGTTCGTCTTGATAGAGAAGCCTTCAGGTGCAGTAGGCAATTGCTTCGTCATGCTAACCTTGATAGTAGCCAATACGAAGCCATCAGCGTTAGAGATAGTCAGCGTACCGTTGTAAGTCTTGTTATCTACATACTTAGTCCAGTCATCGATTGTCGGAACTGTGTAAACCTTTACATACTTGTCAAAGTCTGTAGGCAGCGTTGACATGCTAGCTGTAGAGAATGTTGTACCATCTGCTTTTGCGAATACAGCATTGAATACCTGAGCATTGTCACCAATCTTATCAGTTGTCCACGTAGCCTTGGTTGCACCAGTCAGCTTAGTCAATGTAACAGCCTCTTCAGCAGATTGTTCTGCAGACGGATCTGTATCCTTATCAGCATCCGGAGTAATAATCGTGTTCACTGCATTCCAGTCAACAGCTACATCGCCAACCTTTACATAGAAAGCCTTACCATCGGGATCAACCAATGTTCCATCATGGTTAACTGCATATACACGGAAACCGATGAAATCGTTGATAGCCTTGTCAGAATCAATCTTGATGGTAGTCTTAGTACCTTCAACGACGGTGTTTAAACCTTCGTATTTGTACGAATTCCAAGCATTCCATTCAGAAGGTGCAGACTCAACGGCGTTTGCCTCGTAATCCAGTGTAACATACATAGCACGGATGTTTTCAGGAGCTACGATTTCGTCATCGCTAGAAGTCAAGGCGATTTCGATTTCCTGACCCTGAACGGCGGGATAAGCCATCTCTGTAGCACGGTTATCTTCTGTATCAACTACAGCGTTTATGCCATTGCCTTCGTAGATACCTTTAATGGCAGTCTTACCATCTTTCCAAGTGTATTCCTTGTAAGTGATTGTTGCAGCCTGGTCAGTCAATGACTTACAACCTGTGTTCGTATAGCGGTTGTTAATCTCATTGATGTTCTTCTCATTTACGAAATAGTTCAATGTAGCAACTGGCTCGTAATTCTTCCATGCCAGCGTCAAATCATAAGAAGAAGTAACATATCTTGAAGCGTTTTCATCACCCGGAGTGTTATTTACCTGAGCAGCAAACAGAATACTCTTTATTTCGTTGTTGACTTTAGTCTTCGTAGCTTTGTTGAAAGCATCCTCATTATAACTTGTCAACTTTGCGGTTACAGTCCACAAGCCGCTGTTCTCTGCAGCACGGGTCAGCAAGCCATCGTATCTTTCTACCTTTGTGATGGTCAGCATATTGTCCAGATTTTCGCCTTTGCTGTTCACCAACGAAATCATGTTAGGAGTCAGCTCAGCATCAGCTGGAGATACACGTACGATGAAAGAGCTCTCAGTCTGTCTCTGTTCGCCCTTTGCGAATTCGATAGCATTAGCAATGCCTTCTTCGAAAACATTGGCATTGGCAACAGTAGCGGTTGTGAATTTTAATTCAGGTTCATCATCTTGGCTAGGAGAGGTAAATGAGTAAACCAATTCTACACTCGTCACCATATCGCCAACGGTCAGACCCAACTTCGTTTCCATATCCGTCAGCATCTTCTCGATTGTCTTACGGAAGTCTGCCAATTGTTCATCTGTAGCTGTTTTGATATCATTCTTCAAAGCCTCTACATCAATAGCTGCATCTTCTAATGCTTTTACGCGATCCTTCAAGTCTTCCACTTCCTTGCTCATGTTTTCGATGGCCTCTTGATCGCCAGCTTCTTCTGCCTTCTTCAGCGCCTCTTCAGCTTTAGCTAGAGCAGCATCTGCTGCCGTCTTTGCAGCATCAATAGAGGTCTGCATCTGTGACAGCTTGGCTTCCATATCCTCCTTAGTAGCCAGTTTGTCAATCTGGTCTTGCAAGTTGGTGATGTCGTCGTCGTAGTCTTTACAAGACGTGAACGTACCTGTCGTGCCCAGCATTAAGGCTCCGAACAGGATCACACTTAAATACTTTTTGTTCATAATAAAAAATTTAAATTTATAAATTTAAAAAATTAAGTAAGTAATTGAGTTTCTCATTTAATTCCAGTCTTTTTCTTTTCTATTTGCCTTGTTCCTGTTTAAGCTTTTTGTAAGTTATTATCATGTATTTTTCAGTCTAGTTGCTAGGACTTTTAATCCGTTATTTCGCAGATAATTTCACAAGTCCATAATATCCTGATAATAAATAACATAGATACAAGAGAATGATAAAAATCCAGAGAAAAAGAAAAGAATAAGGATCTAAAAGTGCTATTAGGATCCATCATTGCACTACAAAAAATACCAACAACTAAACAAAGAGAATTCATTACGGAACTTATAAAACGGATATCGTCCAAGATAGCAGGTCGCTTTTTCTCATTTACTTCCACTAATATATCTGAAAAAAGAGCTAACTTTACGCCCGCAACAAACTAGTCAACAATAAATAAAAAGAAGATATATATGGCAAAAGAGAAAATCATCCTCACAGGCGACCGCCCGACCGGGCGCCTACACATAGGCCACTACGTAGGCTCACTACGCCGACGCGTGGAACTGCAAAATGCCGGAGATTACAAAGATATGTTTGTCTTCATAGCCGACGCACAGGCCTTGACAGACAACATGGAGAATCCGGAAAAGGTGCGTCAAAATGTCATCGAAGTGGCATTGGATTACTTGGCTTGCGGACTGGATCCGACAAAGAGCACACTCTTCATCCAATCGCAGATACCGGAACTGTGTGAACTTTCATTCTACTACATGGACCTGGTAACCGTATCACGCCTGCAACGCAATCCGACCGTAAAGACCGAGATTCAAATGCGTAACTTTGAGGCAAGTATCCCCGTAGGCTTTTTCACCTATCCCATCAGCCAGGCTGCTGACATTACGGCTTTCAAGGCTACTACTGTACCTGTAGGTGAAGACCAGGAGCCTATGCTGGAACAGGCCCGTGAAATCGTACGCCGGTTCAACTACATTTACGGCGAAACACTGGTAGAACCGGAAATCCTGCTACCGGACAATGCCGCCTGCCTGCGTCTGCCTGGAACGGACGGTAAAGCGAAAATGAGCAAAAGTCTGGGGAACTGCATCTACCTGAGTGACCCCGCTGACGAAGTACAGAAAAAAATACGCAGCATGTATACGGACCCGGATCACTTGCGTGTACAAGATCCTGGTAAGGTGGAAGGCAATACCGTATTTACTTACCTCGACGCATTCTGCCGCCCCGAACACTTTGAACGCTATCTGCCGGATTACCCCAATCTCGACGAGCTGAAGGCTCACTACCAGCGTGGCGGTTTGGGTGATGTAAAAGTGAAGAACTTCCTGAATGCCATCATGCAGGAAACTCTGGAGCCCATCCGTACCCGCCGCAAGGAATTCGAACAGGATATACCAGCCATCTACGACATGCTGAAAAAAGGCTGTGAGAAGGCTCGTGAAACGGCTGCCGCCACACTGGACGATGTACGCCGTGCCATGAAGATCAATTACTTCGACGATGCAGACCTGATAGCCGAACAGGCCAAACGTTTCCGCGGAGAATAATAACAAGAAACAAAAAACAGAGGCTGAACTCCCCACAAAGGAATTCAGCCTCATTTTTATTCACCTATAAGTCCCAGCTTATCGGGCAGACTCTACAACCACGACACGATTCAAAACCGGTTCGCCGAAAGAGTCGACTGCTTCTGCAGTACCTACCAACAACTTTTCACGGTCTACGCCATACTTCTCAACCAAGACATTGATTACAGCCTCGGCACGTTGGCGAGCCAGTTTCTCATTGTACGCAGTAGTTCCCGTAGCAGCATCCGCATAACCATTGACTACGTAAGTAGCTTCAGGATATTGCTTCATGGTTTCTGCCAAATAGGACAGATTCATCGCTTCACGAGAAGAAACCTCAGCCGAACCGATGGTGAAGAACACTGTACGCGGTACAATGACCGGTTTGTTCACCACTACTGCTACTTCTTCCACCACAGGTTCTTTGCTTTCGGCAGCCTCCAAAGCTTCTGCCAATCGGACATTCTCCGCGGCCATACGATTCATCTTGTCGCGCAACACAGCCAAACGAGCTTCGGATATGGCAGGTGCTTGAGGGCGATTGAACCCACGGCGAGGGAAACGGTACGTGAGCCCAACCGTGGCACTGACGAGACCATCATAGCCCTTACCACCGATACCACCGTCAAACTTATCCTCAGTGGCTACAGCACTCAGCTCCACATTAATATCTAACGCATCACATACTCGAAAACGGTTGATGATACCCGCATTGATTGATAAAGCTTCACGATGGGGAGTGGAATAATTGTGTGTAAAGCCGGCACCCACATAAGGAATGACTTCGTAGACCCGCGAAGGATTGTAGCCTCCAAACAAGGCATTCATGTTGAACATCACGTCAGCGTGGAGATTCATGTAATTGAAGCGTTGCTTATAGTAGCCACCGTCCTGCATGGCACCAACCGCGTAATCAGATCCCGCAGAAGGAACATAACCACGTGCCTGCAAACCGCTATACTGCAAACGGGCACCCATACCCGGAGTAAACCACTTGCCTACAGCTACGTTCAATGTAGGACTGATACGCTTGCCGAAACTGCCGGCAGCATCATAATCACCAAACAGTACAGTAGCACCATAACCAAACGAGACAAACCAATTATCCCAAAAGGGATTGGTAACAACCGCGTACTTGTCCTGACGCACTTCTACGACTTCCAACACTTCTTCTGTAACTTCTGTCGTGTTTTGTGCTACAGCGGCAACCGACAATCCGGACAAAGCCAGCAACATTAGATTCTTTTTCATACTTTTTCTTTAAAATAGTTTAGGTTTATATTCTGTCCACTCGCACAGTGGACACTCATATAAACACCAGAACCTGGAAAAAGTTCCGAAAAAGATTTTTTCCTTTCAAAAAAGCATCAATATCATTTGGCAAAAAGCCGCTCAATTTCTTCTTCGCGGATTGTAGTCAGTACAACACGCCCATCAGGAGTATAATTGGGAGACTCGCATGCAAACAGACTATCTACCAAAGCAGACATTTCGTCTACACTCAGTACTTGTCCATAAACAATGGCTGCCGCGCGAGCCAAGGTCAATGCCAGCATAGACTGTACTTCCTCTTTCACATCACAGCCTTTCTCCAAAGCCGTATGCACCATATTACGCACCAGTTCCACAGGCTTCAGTCCCTCGATACCCGAAGGAACCCCATTGATGGCATAACTGCCTCCACCCAAAGAAGTCAACTCAAAACCCACAGCAGACAAATCCTCCTGAATATCTTCGAGTACAGCCACCTCAGACGCCGGAAACTGAACAATCTCAGGGAACAATACGCCTTGCGCCACACCATGCTTTTGACGAATCTGCTCCATATATCGGTCAAACAAAACACGTATATGAGCACGATGCTGATCTATCAGCATCAAACCAGACTTAACGGACGTCAAAATATAACGCCCCTTGAACTGCCAATGCTGGCCGGAAGTTACATTTCCTCCCTCGGACATCATCGAAGGAAGCGGTGAAGAAGACTCCTCCGATGGTATTGAAGCAGGAGACAATTCCTCTTCGACCGGTGCATCAGGGACAACCGGATCATTCATCCGACTAGCTTTCTCCAAACCGGCATAAAGGCTTTCCCACTCTGTCTGAGGACGTGAATAAGAACGATCGCCTCCATAAGAAGAAGAGGTTTTAAAAGGATTGAAATCAGCATTATAGTGTACCTGAGGAGGCTCTATAGGCCGGGGTTGCTCAAAAGCTGGAATATCCGGCAGACCTTCGGTATCGAAATCAATGGATGGTACAGCATTGAACTTGCCCAAAGACTCCTTGACTGCCGCAGAAAGGATTTGCCAAATGGCCTGTTCATTCTCAAATTTAATCTCGGTCTTAGTCGGATGAATATTCACATCGATATTGGCCGGATCCACTTCAAAATATATAAAGTAGGAGATCTGTTCACCCGCCGGAATCAAATGTTCGAAAGCATCCATTACAGCTTTATGGAAATAAGGATGCCTCATGTAGCGCCCATTTACAAAAAAGTATTGGTGCGCTCCTTTCTTACGTGCGGTCTCAGGCTTGGCTACATAACCAGATATCTTGACCAACGTCGTGTCTACTTCTACCGAAAGCAGCTGCTGATTTAACTTCTTGCCAAAAACAGCCATAATACGCTGACGTAAAGGCATGACAGGCAGGTTGAACAATTCACTGTCATTGCTGTAAAGGTAAAAAGCAACATCCGGATGAACCAGAACAATACGTTCGAACTCAGCCAAAATATTACTCAATTCCGTAGAATTGGCTTTCAAGAATTTACGTCGGGCAGGAACATTAAAAAACAGATTTTTTACAGAGAAATTACTCCCTTTAGGACAAGACACAGGCTCCTGACTTTCAACTTTGGAACCAGCCAGCAACAAGCGTGTACCCAGTTCCTCATCAGCCAGTCTTGTTTTCAGTACGACTTCGGCAACAGCTGCAATGGAAGCCAAGGCCTCCCCACGAAAGCCCATCGTACGCAAGGCAAACAAATCAGCAGCTTCACGGATCTTGGATGTAGCATGTCGTTCAAAAGCCAGTCGGGCGTCTGTTTCGGACATACCTTTACCGTTATCGATCACCTGTATGCTTGTTTTTCCGGCATCTGTTACCAATACATGAACTTCCGTGGCTTCTGCATCGATAGCATTCTCGACCAATTCCTTGATAACAGAGGCAGGCCGCTGTATCACTTCGCCAGCTGCAATCTGATTGGCCACCGAATCAGGCAGCAAATGAATAATATCACTCATGCCTATGCAATTTTAGATTATTCCGTTACTAATGGCATACCACAGATAAGCCAGCAACATAATGAAAAACAGTATGACAATAAAATGCAAAGGACGTTTTCCGCTCTCCTTACGACGTTTCAGGTGAGTAGTTCCTTCTATGAATTTTCCACGAATTTCTTCGGGATTGAATTCTTTTTTCTCAGTCAGCATGCCTAACTCACGCTTGGCATTCTCTTTCATCTTGTCCAACTTTTCCTTACGCTCGTCCACGTAAATATAGGAATGATGAAAGCCCCGTGGTTTTCTCATCGTAAACATACCCATAAAGCACTCTCCTATTTTTTAGTTCGTTCGATATGCATATCACGCGGAGAAACAGTCGGTCGACGCGAGCTTTGCTTCAACACTGCATCCGACTTCTTACCCCGCCAATTGAAAATATCCTCTTTGTCCAAAGGACGAATATAATCCAGCCATACGAAAGAAGGCAAGCGGTACTTATCAGCAGGAATCTGCTCCATCGGATAAGCGGTACCGTTAGCTTTCCCGATAAAGGCTCCCCGTTCCATTTTTCTATCCTTCAACATCATTCTCAGGAAACCGCCTTCAGAATAATTCATCAAAATCAACGAGCTATCACGTTCCTCTACTGGATAGAAAATAACCAATACATTTCCGTTCACATCCACTTGACGCATTTCACCACCAACAAAATAGGCCTTCATTTCTTTCCCGGATACTTGATTGTAGTGCAAGGTGTCTTTCTGTTCTACAGTCAGTGCCTGATTAATGATATGCGCCCAGTCGATAGTGCTGTCATTCATGTAAACCTTGATCTGTTCACCCAACAACTGTTCAGACCCATACCAAAGTACCGGATCAGTATACATGGTCATACAGGAATCTTTGGAATTATAGACCAACGAGTCGCAAACAGCCTGTATATCTGTACGGAAAGCACGCACCTTGTGATAGACACGCATTTCACGATACATGGAGTCGGTGTTCAAATGATAAGTCACCAAACGCAGCGTATCACCATGCATAAACAGGCTGTCACCTTGTGAATAATCCACCGCAACAGCTCTATCTGTAGCCAAAGCATTACCGGTCAATTCATTATAAAAACAATAATCGCCGGTCAGCATATTACGATTTACCGTATCATTCATCTGCACATGATCAAAAGCCTCACCATATCCCAGCTTGCGATCGTAGAACAAGCTGTCACCCGTCAGTTTCTTTCCCTGATTGGTTAAAATAGAACGGTCCAGCAGTTCAGCCTGCTCTGTCACAGTATTATATATACCACGTTCGGAATAAATATGATTATTGTCACTTACAATATCCGAAGGTCCTAAGATAGTAGCCACTTTGGTTTCCGTATGATACTTTAACGTATCAGAAGTCAAAACAAAACGAGGATTGGTCAGCTTCACTTCATGGTTGAACACGGCAATTTTAGTAGCAGGACTGTATTCTCCCCATACGGAAGTCAGCACATTCTCTTCGTCTGTCAGAGTACCGCCATCAAAATAATATCCCAGATTGTAAATACGATCGTAATTCAAACTATCTGTAGTCAGCTCTGTATTACGATTAATCATCCGTACGTTCTCACGAAGCATAGCCAATTGGGCCATCCCATCATAATAGAGATAATCACCGTAAATGAACAATGTATCGCCTTGTTCCATCCGCACATTTCCAAAAGCCTCTACGGAATTGATGCGTTTGAAAATCAAAGCACTGTCACAGTACATATACATACTGTCATGGCGTAGCTTCACTGACCCAATCAACACCTGGACATCCGGTCGAACCTGATCATCGGCCTGTGCCTCATCTGCATACAACAAATCAACACGGGTCTTTTTTTTCTCTGGCTCTCCCTTCTTATCCTGCGCACTGAGTAGACAGATGCCAAACAGGCATAGAATACCTGTCAGAAGATATCTATGCCTGCTTAGGAATTTAAAAACAATTCTATTGTGCATATAGCTAGTCTAACATTCACAGACTGTATCTAAACAGCCAAACTTAATCCTTAATCCAGCCCGGATATTTGAATTCACACTGATTCCAGCCTTCCTTAATACGAACATAAGTATGACGCTGCTTCTCACGTATCCATTTATCCAGTACTTCAGCACGACGCTTCTCGAGTACCAGATCTTTCAAATTCTGATAATCGTCCGTAATAGTAGCTTTATGACCGTTGATACGACTTTTCAGCTTAACGATTACACATTCCTCCTTACCTGTTTTTTCAGGGATCATGGTAAAGGCTTCAGAAATTTCACCTACATTCATTTTATCGACCACCTTGGCAATCTCAGGAGGAAGTTCCTGCATCTCGAACTTCGATGTATTGTTGTTGGGATTGGGCAACAAACCGTGATTATTACGAGTATCCTTATCTTGCGAAATAACCGCTGCAGCCTCTTCAAATGTAAACTTATTATTCCGAATATCGTCAGCAATAGAATCAAGACGAGCCATACCGGCTTCCAATGCACTTTCAGGCGTATGGGGGCGCAGCAATATGTGTCGAACTTTAATACGGTCACCACGTTTTTCTATCAACTGGATAATATGGAAACCGTATTCCGATTCCACCACTTTAGAAACTTTGGTAGGGTCCTGTAAGTTGAAAGCGACATTTGCAAAAGACGGATCAAGCTGTCCACGACCATAGAAAGGCATTTCACCACCGTTAATAGCCGATGCACGATCCTCAGAATACATACGAGCCAAAGTAGAGAAACTGGTTTCACCCTTGTTAATACGATCAGTAAACTCACGCAAGCGTTTTTTCACCTCTTCTACTTCTTCTACCGGAATTCTAGGTTTCTGTGTGATAATCTGTACTTCTACCTGTGTAGGAATATAAGGGATACTATCCTGAGGCAAACTTTGGTAATAGCGACGCACCTCAGCTGGCGTAATTTTCACCTCACCTACCAACTTCTGTTGCATACGCTGCACCGTCAATCCTTCACGGGCATTCTCACGTAAGGTTTCACGAATTTGCGTAGCACTCTTGTTCCAATATTCTTCCATCTTCTCCATAGAGCCGATGCGGCTGACATATTGGTTAATCATGAAATCTACCTGGCTTACGACTTCACTCTCAGACACTTCTATACTATCCAAGGCAGCCTGATGCAAAAACAACTTCTGCACAGCTATTTCTTCCGGAATGACACAATATGGATCGCCATCGAACCTACGTCCGTTGTACAACGCATCCAAACGCACCTCTTCCACATCAGATTTCAATATGGCTTCGTCACCAACTACCCAAACCACTTCATCAATCACATTGTCCTGCCCCCATGAAGAAACAAGAGGCAGTAGCATAAAAGCCAATAAAACTACAAACTTAACGTTCATACACTTTTTCATTCCTAATATCTTAGTTCTCACAATATTTAATCTTTCCATCTTCGATAGCTTGCTTATACAAGTCATCTTTCACTTTATTCAGGAACTCAACTTGCTTCCGATTCAACACCAAATCATTTACCAACGGCCTAGCCGCTTCATAAGGTTCTTGGGCTCCTGTGGGAATATATTCTGCAACATTCAAAAAATACCAAAAAGCCGTATCTTTGACTTCCACCCGGCGATTACGGGAAAAATAAGTATCTATATCTGACGTATTCAAAGGTATCCATGACAAAATTTCCGACGCTGGGACCCATTTGTCATAAAAATACTCATATTTCACAGCATTCTGCAAACTATATTTTTCCAAATGCTCAACCGCAGACTGCCTTTCATCTTTATACCACTGGCGTACTCGACTCAACTGCGGAGCTGTCAAAGGGACCTTGATGAACAAACCACGCATCAATGGAGCATCAGCTTTGAACACAGCTTTGTTTTGCTCATAATATTCCTGTAGCTCCTCTTCTGTAATTTCTTCCGACAATTTCTGATGGATCAATGCCTGCTGATAAGTATGCATAATCAACGCTTTCCGATAATTGCGCACCAATTTTTCTATTTCATCATTATTGGGCACATTATTTTGTGCCTTTTCATATAATAAAATATCTTCCGCCCAATTACGTATATAATGTTCTGCAAACAACAAACTGTCATCTCGATTTTGTCCAGCAGGCTGTACAGCCATCAAATCCTCCTTGTACAAAAAATTACCGTCCAGTTCCACCAAAGGCGTTCGCCCTTTATGGTCGTACTGTGACTCTTTACATGCCCCCAGAAGGAACAAACAGAGACAAAACAGACAAAATTTTCGAATTGCCACTTTTTTTCTCATATTTGGAATACGAAGATAGCGGTTTAATCAATTGCTTCAGTGAGAATTAACGGTTTTTAAAACCTCTTCGTTTATTTCAACCTTAAAATCACGACGAAGTTGATGCAGCCAACCATCTTCTAAATTACGATAATAATCTGTCCAAATCTGTTGTCCCACATCTTCCCAATGTACAGGTCCCTTACGTTTTTCTCCTAAAACGATCCAATAAGGGTAATCTGCCAAAGATTGAGGTTTGTCTTTTTTAAAGATGCGACTGTCTACAAAGGCATTATCACCAGGAGCAAACAATCCTCTCTCTGCTACGACATTTACCTGCCCTCCAGTATTCACGCCCAAACGAATAGCTTCCGTCCAGTCTTCCTGAGGGATTTTTTTAAGAAACTTCCGTACTTGTTTTGCCATACGCTTCGTCTTACAATGTAAAACGATTCCATCGTAACGTTCTTCCGGCCAATTATAACGTTTTGCATGCTTCTTAAAGTATTTTGCTATACCAGCTGAATCCGTTTTAACTAAATTGCGGATTTCCCGATGCACGATTGCACTACCCAACAAGCTATCCCGAAAGAAACACAACTCCCATCTTAAATCAGAGCCATCAGCCCCCAAATAAGTATAGGCACAATCTAATACCGATTTAGCAACAAATGCATCCAGCTGTTTACGGACAGAAGCTGGATAGGTTCTTGCAAACAAAGCAAAATCAGCCCCAGTATATGCTCTCCCGTTCAACGTAAACAAAGTATTAGTACTCTTCCCCTCTCGCAATAATTCCTCTACCCCAGACTTATCTGGCATATATCCATAACACTGTTTCAAGGAATCAATTGACGAAAGAAGCAAACGACTGTTTGGCTGGTTCAGCAACCGTTCCTCCAAACCCTGACGGACTTTCTCTGAATCAAATTGTTTCTGATATTCCAGCACCTTCACTATATGAATTCCATGGGGTGTAAAAAAAGGATTAGACACTTTACCGACCGGTAAGTTAAACACGACTTCTTCAAATTCGACAGGCATCTGCAAAAGAGTTACCCAAAACGTCCCTTTATCTTCAGAAAAACGATTTACACACTCATCAAACTGTACCTTTCCATCTTTCAATAATTGATACAAAGAGTCCATCTGAGTTTCAATCTCATGAAGCCTCCATGCTGAAACATTCTGAGGAATATACTTAAATATATGACTTACAAGAGCACGACCTGCATACTTCCGTTTCTGTAAAAGACGAGAATATTCATTAATTAAAGAATCTGCATGCCCGTTATTCCACAAACATTGTTGTAGCAATCCATGACAATAGGAACTTAAAAGCAAGCGAATATCAGGCACCGTATCCAGTTGATTCTTTTCAGCAGCCAAGGCCTTAAGCTTGAAATTTATAAACTGCTCCAAACTAGCAGACTCTTCCACATGCTTGGAACAAAAATACCTATATTCAGCTACATCGACAGGTTTTCCGCCCACGTGCATCAACACTGTTTTCGACTGTGCCCGACACCACCCCGACACGACCAAGGCGCACACACACAACCACCAATATTTCAACACCATAGTTCCTAAATCGTATTCATATATTCATAAAAACAGGCACGGACAACACCATACTACAGTTCCTTTTCTAAAAGACCTGCAAAATACGTGTTGTCCGTGCTTCAAAGTATAATAAACGGTTATTCAGGTCGGCTATAATTAGGCGCCTCACTGGTAATAGCTACATCATGCGGATGACTTTCAAGTACACCAGCATTAGTAATACGTGTAAATTTAGCATTGTGCAGCTGTTCAATGTTAGCAGCACCACAATATCCCATACCTGCACGCAAGCCACCAACCAACTGATAAATTACTTCATACAGCGTACCTTTATAAGGAACACGGGCTGCAATTCCTTCCGGCACCAGTTTTTTCACATCGCTTGTTCCACTCTGGAAATAACGGTCTTTCGAACCGTTTTCCATAGCTTCCAAAGATCCCATACCACGATAAGACTTGAACTTACGTCCATTAAAGATAATGGTATCGCCCGGTGACTCCTCTGTACCTGCTACCAAAGAGCCAATCATCACACTGTAACCGCCGGCAGCCAATGCCTTCACAACATCGCCAGAATAGCGCAAACCGCCATCGGCAATCAAAGGAACACCCGTTCCTTCCAATGCCTTAGCGACATCGTAAACAGCAGACAACTGAGGAACTCCCACACCTGCTACTACACGAGTAGTACAAATAGAACCCGGACCAATACCAACCTTCACAGCATCAGCTCCAGCCTCAACCAGCATTTTAGCAGCTTCACCTGTAGCGACATTACCCACGACGATATCAATATCCGGGAATGCTTTTTTAGCCTCCTTCAGCTTTTCAATCACATATTTGGAATGACCATGAGCCGTATCAATCACAATAGCATCCGCACCAGCTTCTACCAATGCTTTCATACGGTCCAATGTATCAACTGTAACACCGACACCTGCAGCCACACGCAAACGGCCCTTAGCATCTTTACAAGCCATCGGTTTGTCTTTTGCCTTCGTGATATCCTTGTATGTAATCAAACCAACAAGCTTATTGTCTTTGTCAACAACCGGAAGTTTCTCTATTTTGTGTTCCTGCAGGATTTGTGCAGCGGCCTCCAAATCAGTTGTTTGATTGGTCGTAACAATATTTTCTTTTGTCATTACTTCATCGATGCGCTTGTTCTGATCTCTTTCAAAACGCAAATCGCGATTGGTAACAATACCCACCAAATGACCTTCATCATCGACCACAGGAATACCACCAATCTTGTACTCAGCCATCAAAGAAAGTGCATCAGCCACTGTAGATCCCCTCTTAATTGTAACAGGATCATAAATCATTCCATTTTCCGCACGCTTTACGATAGCTACCTGACGAGCCTGCTCTTCAATGGACATATTCTTATGAATTACACCAATACCACCTTCACGAGCAATAGCAATCGCCATTTTCGCCTCCGTAACTGTATCCATCGCGGCCGTTACAAAAGGGATTTTCAACTCAATGTTTCTTGAAAACTTTGTCGAGAGTTCGACAGTTTTGGGGAGCACTTCAGAATAAGCGGGGATTAGCAGTACGTCATCGTACGTTAATCCATCCATGACAATTTTATCTGCAATAAATGACATAAGACGTATAAAATTTATTGCGTGCAAATATACGTTTTTTATTCCATTTTACATATATCAGCACGCAATAAATTTTCTTTTTTTAAACCCAAAGACAAAAAATCAATTTGCCATTTCAGATATGAATTTGATACGAACCAGTCTCACTTCCTCCTCTGTAAAATCGTCACCCAACTCTTCCAAGGCATCGTCAATATTATCTGTTGTCGATTCTTTGAAATAGTCATAAATGTCCAGCATGTGATCCTCATCCATAATTTCTTCCAAGAAGTAATCTATGTTCAGTTTGGTACCTGAATAGACAATCGCTTCTATTTCATCCAGCAGTTCATCAAATTCAATACCCTTCGACACAGCAATATCGTCAAGCGCAACCTTACGATCGATGGCCTGAATGATAGCAACCTTCATCTTAGATTTATTAGCGACGGTACGAACACGCAAATCCTCAGGACGCTCTATCTCATTTTCTTCGCAATGACGCTTGATCAATTTACAAAACTCCTCGCCATATCTCTTCGCCTTTCCAGCACCTACGCCCGGAATATTTTGCAGTTCTTCCAGCGTAATAGGATATATCGTCGCCATAGCCTCCAACGAAGGGTCCTGGAATATTACATAGGGCGGCACTTCCAAATGCTTAGACAACTTTTTACGCAGATCTTTCAACATGGAATACAAAGCAGGATCGACCGCACAGGCACCGCCTCCTCGAGCAGGTGCTTCTTCTTCCATTTCTTCAAAATCATTGTCTTCTGTTATCTTGAAAGATTTAGGATGCTTAAGAAATTTCTTTCCTTCATCCGTCACTTTAAGCAAGCCATAGTTTTCTACATCCTTACTCAGGTAACCTGCTATCAAAGCCTGACGGATTACGGCATTCCACGTCTTATCTTCTTCACCCATTCCCGAACCAAATACTTCGAGATCTTCATGCAAATGTGCCTGAACTTCCGACGTTTCACGTCCTTGAATGACATCTATAATATAATCTGATTTGAAATTCTCCTTTACAGCGAGAATAGTTTCAATCACAGTACACAATAAGTCTTGAGCTTCCACTTGTTTTTTAGGATTTAAACAATTGTCACAATTACCACAATTTTCCTCCGTATATTCTTCGCCAAAATAATGCAATAAGGTCTTGCGACGACATACGGATGACTCAGCATACGCAGCGGTTTCCAGCAGAAGCTGCTTGCCTATTTCCTGTTCTGCCACAGGTTTGCCCTGCATAAACTTCTCCAGCTTCTGCAAATCCTTGTTTGTATAAAATGTGATGCACTGACCTTCACCACCGTCTCTTCCCGCACGTCCCGTTTCCTGATAATAGCCTTCCAGGCTCTTAGGAATGTCATAATGAATTACGAAGCGTACGTCAGGCTTATCGATACCCATACCAAAAGCGATAGTAGCTACAATGACATCTATCTTCTCCATCAAAAAGTCATCCTGATTCTGCGAACGGGTAGCAGAATCCATACCAGCATGATACGGACGAGCATTGATACCATTTGCCTGCAGCACTTCAGCCAATTCTTCCACCTTCTTACGGCTCAGGCAATAAATGATACCGGACTTTTCCGGATTGTTCTTGATGAACTTTATAATGTCCTTATCTATATTATTCGTTTTTGGACGTACCTCGTAGTAAAGATTGGGACGATTAAAGGACGACTTGAACACCTTCGCATTGGTCATACCCAGATTTTTCTGAATGTCATGCTGCACTTTGGGAGTAGCCGTGGCAGTCAGAGCTATCAAAGGAGCTTTTCCAATCTCATTAATAATGGGACGAATACGACGATATTCAGGACGGAAGTCGTGCCCCCATTCCGAGATGCAATGTGCTTCGTCTACTGCATAGAACGATATTTTCACCGTTCTCAGAAACTCTACATATTCATCTTTCGTCAACGACTCTGGAGCGACATAGAGCAATTTGGTCTTTCCGCTCAGAATATCCGATTTTACTTGATCGATGGCAGTCTTGTTGAGAGAAGAATTAATGAAGTGCGCTACTCCGTCTTCTTCACTGAAATTGCGCATGGCATCCACCTGATTCTTCATCAACGCAATCAAAGGAGATATGACAATAGCAGTTCCATCCATCAGCAATGAAGGCAACTGGTAGCACAATGATTTTCCACCACCGGTGGGCATCAGCACAAAAGTATCGTTACCATCCAGCAGATTTCGGATGATCGCCTCTTGATTTCCCTTGAATGTATCGAACCCGAAGTATTTCTTCAGCTGGTCTGTCAAATTAATCTTCTTCTCTGCCATGTTTCTAAATTAGAATGTTGTTTATTACACGTTCTTTTTTCTCTCTCCCCTGAAATGTTTCTTTCAAGAGTCCTAACAAAGTTATAAACAACTTCTCAATTTTCAAGCAAAACACATCGAATATTTTTAGGAAAAAACACTAAAAACGCTTCTTACGCTTCATTTCATGCTATTAAGCATTCTGCAATCTGGCAATATTGGCCTTTTCCAACTGATGTTTGGCATAATCCAACGTCACGGTAAAGGTTTCTTTCCGCTCAGAAGGAATCTCAAACATGGCGTCCATCATGATGGTCTCGACAATGGAACGCAAACCGCGAGCACCAAGTTTGTACTCCACAGCCTTGTCCACAATATATTCGAACACGGCATCTTCGAATTCCAACTTCACACCGTCCATCTCAAAGAGTTTGACATACTGTTTGATAATGGAGTTTTTGGGTTCCGTCAAGATGGAACGCAAAGCAGCACGATCCAACGGATTCAGATAAGTGAGCACCGGCAGACGACCGATAATTTCCGGAATCAAGCCAAAGGACTTCAAATCCTGAGGAGCAATATATTGCATCAGATTATTCTTATCAATGGTAGCCGTATTGCGTACAGCACTATAGCCTACAACATGGGTATTCAGACGTTGGGCAATTTTCTTCTCGATACCATCAAACGCTCCGCCACAAATGAAGAGAATATTCTTGGTATTAACCGGTATCATCTTCTGTTCAGGATGTTTTCGTCCGCCTTGGGGAGGTACATTGACTACCGAACCTTCGAGCAACTTCAGCAGCCCCTGCTGTACGCCTTCACCACTGACATCACGAGTAATAGACGGATTGTCTCCCTTACGGGCAATCTTATCAATTTCATCTATAAACACAATACCACGCTCAGCTTCAGCTACATTATAATCAGCCACCTGAAGCAAACGGGTCAGAATGCTTTCAATATCCTCACCTACATAGCCAGCTTCGGTCAGTACCGTAGCATCTACAATCGTGAAAGGCACATGCAACAGCTTGGCAATGGTACGTGCCAACAGTGTTTTACCTGTACCCGTACTGCCCACCATGATGATGTTTGATTTTTCAATCTCCACATCATCACCGCTATCTTTCTGCAACAAGCGCTTATAATGATTGTATACAGAAACGGAAAGAAAGCGCTTGGCATCGTCTTGTCCGATGACATATTGATCCAAGAAAGCCTTAATTTCCACAGGTTTGGGCAGTTCCTTCAGATTTAATTTCTTAGTACCGTCCTTCCGCTTACTTTCCATGGCTTCTTGCGTGATTTCGTAAGCCTGCATGGCACAACTATCACAGATGAAGCCGTTCATTCCTGTTATCAGAAGCCCTACTTCATCTTCCGTGCGACCACAAAAACTGCATCTGTTCTTTGTTCTTTTTGAATCAGCCATATTTATTTCTTAATCAACACTTCATCTACCATACCATACTCTTTAGCTTCCTGCGCAGTCATCCAATAATCACGATCGGAATCAGCCCATACCTTATCAAAGGGTGTATGTGAATGGTCGGCTATGATCGTATAGAGTTCTTTCTTCAATTTCTGAATTTCACGAGCTGTAATTTCAATATCCGAAGCCTGTCCCTGTGCTCCTCCCATCGGCTGATGAATCATGACACGCGAATGAGTCAGAGCAGAGCGTTTACCTTCAGCCCCAGCCACCAACAATACAGCCGCCATACTGGCTGCCATACCCGTACAAATAGTAGCGACATCACTGCTGATAAACTGCATCGTATCGTAGATACCCAGACCGGCATATACTGAACCGCCCGGTGAATTAATATAGATAGAGATATCCTTACCCGGATCTACCGAATCCAGGTACAGCAACTGCGCCTGGAGGGTATTAGCCGTATAATCGTCGATCTGAGTACCCAAAAAGATGATGCGATCCATCATCAGACGGGAGAACACATCAAGCTGGGTAACATTCAGCTGACGTTCCTCCAAGATATAGGGATTCAAATAACCGGCCTGCGACTTAATCACATCGTCCAATACAAGGCTGTTCATTCCCAAATGCTTGGTGGCATACTTTCTAAAATCATCCATAATCTTTCTTACTTAATTAAATGCGGGTGCAAAGAAACAAAAAAGAATAGAGAGAGACAAAAAAATCGGGGATGTTTGAAAAGTTTTTCAAACATCCCCGATTATAACAATGATAAGTCAAATCTTATTCGAACATTTTATTGAAATCGGCAGCCGAGATACTCTTGTGCTCTAACGTAACCTGAGGCTTCACAGCAGCTACCAACTTCGTCTCTACCACACGGTTTACAAGACCTTCAATGCTTTCTTTCTTTTTCAGCATTTCCTTGGCATAGTTATTCAACAGGTCTTCAGGAACATTCAACATGCCATACATAGCAAACTGCGCACGAGTTGACTCCTTGGCCATATTGGTAATATCATCCTGCTCAACCTTGATATCGTTAGCCTTTACCAACTGTTCCTTAATCAGATGCCAAGTCAGCTCTTCGATGCTCTTGTCGTAGTTTTCCTCCACGAACTTCTCGCCCTTATCAGCGTTGTTAGCCAGCATCACGCGCTTCAGCAATGCATCAGGGAATTCCAGCTTGCCAACTTTCTCCATCATTACCTTACGCAGGTCGATGAGGAACTTATAATCGCTATCGGCTACAAACTGCTTGGCAATCGCTTCTTTTACTTTAGCACGGAATTCTTCTTCCGTCTTCACTACGCCTTCGCCAAATACCTGGTCAAAGATTTCTTGGTTCAAGTCGCCAGGGACAAAACGAGTGATTTCTTCTACCTGATAGCTGAAGTTGGATTTCACCTCGGCAGCGGCTTCTTTGTCGATCTTCAGCAACGAAGCCAATTCGGCAGGATTACCATCCCAAGCTGTGTGCGGGTTGAATACGAGCACGTCGTTCACCTTCGCATTGGCGAAGATAGCCTTCTGCTCGTCGTTCTTCATATAAGAAGGCATCATCACGGCACCTTCTACCTGGATGCCACCTTCCTTCGTGTTACCCTGCTCGTCAAGTTCTGCCAACAGGCCCTTCAGCATATCGTTGTCTGCATATACATCTACCTTGTCATACTTGCCGTTACGCTGTGTGTAAGACTTCACCTGATTGTCCACCATTTCGTCGGTAACCTCGATGTCATAGTAGTCTACCTTGTCGGCAACGCTTACTTCAGCCTTGAATTCGGGAGCCAGTGCGATATCGAACAAAAATTCGAACTCTTCCTGCGTATCGAAGTCAATGGCGGGCTGCTTGTCCTCGTTGGGCAGCGGCTCACCCAGGATGTTCACCTTATTGTCTTGTATATACTTGTATACAGTTTCAGAAAGCAACTTGTTCACTTCCTCAGCCAATGCCGACTTGCCATACATCTTCTTCACGAGGCTCATCGGAACCATACCTTTACGGAAACCGGGCATCTGAGCTTTCTGACGGAAAGACTTCAGAGCCTTGTCTACCTTCTCCTGGTAGTCAGCTTTCTCAAGCTTTACGGTAAGCAGTGCGCTCACCTTGTCAATGTTTTGCAATGAAACGTTCATCGTAACAAATTATTTATTTGATTTATACTATATTCCAAAATCTCAAAATGAGTGCGCAAAATTAGTGTTATTCTTTCAATTATCAAAAAAACGGGAAGCAAATTATTTTTAAGAGAGACTTTTCACATCTTTCCCAAACTTACTCCAACCAGCTACATTTCAACCAAATGTCCCAACTGCCCTCTATATTCCGTGATCAAACTATCAAAAACTTCCTGCACCGTAGGAATACTCCGTATCAGATATGCTACTTGCCCGATTTCAAGTTCCCCTTCGTCAAGATATCCCTCAAAAATTCCCTTCTTCGCTTTACCGAAGCCTACTATTTCCTTCAGTTCTTCCACAGAAGCGCCTCTATTTTCAGCCTCTTCCACTCTACGGAAAAATTCGTTCTTAACAAGTCGGGTTGGTACCACCTTCTTCAAAGACAACATCGTATCACCTTCCTGCAAACCGATACACAAATTCTTAAATTCTTCGCAAGCCGAGCTCTCTTGAGTAAGGGCAAAGCGGGTACCAATCTGTACGCCCTCTGCTCCCAGCGCAAAAGCAGCCAGCATACCGGTTCCCGTACCTATTCCGCCTGCGGCAATTAAAGGTATATCAATGCTTTTCCTTACATGAGGCACAAGCACCATCGTTGTTGTTTCTTCCTTTCCGTTATGCCCACCAGCCTCAAAACCTTCTGCCACAACAGCATCCACTCCTGCTTCTTGACACTTCTGAGCAAATTTAGTGCTGGATACCACATGGGCTACTTTTATCCCCGCTCCGTGCAACTTATCCGTCCATGTCCTTGGACTTCCGGCAGACGTAAACACCACAGGAACTTTTTCTTCCATAATAACATCCATCATAGCTTCTGCATGTTTATACAACAAGGGGACATTCACACCGAAAGGTTTGTCAGTCGCAATCCTACATTTTCGGATATGCTCCCTCAGTAAATCAGCATTCATCGAACCGGCACCAATGAGTCCCAATCCGCCAGCATTACTGACCGCTGATGCAAGCCGCCAACCACTGCACCACACCATTCCACCCGAAATAATGGGATATTGTATCTCAAAAAGCTCTGTAATTCTATTATTCATCATCTATATTCATTTTAAGCCATTCATATATCAGTGGCTAAAAATACGGAGTTTTTTTGTTTGAAGAATAGCATCCACAAAGAATTTGCCAAGCCACCACAAAATTAATATAATCATGAGATTTAAGCCTCTTTTTATTAAATTGAAAAACAGCAAAACAAAACCCTCTTAAATTCCATATCAAGCGAGAATAAAGACGAAGTAAAAACAGTAAATAGCTCCGATCCTCTAACAGATTTGTAGATAAAAGAATTATATTTGCAAAGAAAAACAATATTCTCCATGAAAAAAACAAGAAACATTGGCTTGCTCGTGCTTATGGCCACGAGCCTGGGTCAGCTTAATGCAACTCAGACTACCGGCGGACTACCTTTCGAAACCACCGCCACAGTATTCCACCCCACAGACACACCGGCTTCAGCCCATGGCCTCCAGTTCGGACAACTGCCTCAAGTTTGGGACGAAGGTATCCCCTTGGGCAACGGCATCATGGGAGCGCTCATCTGGCAAAAAGATGACAGGCTACGCCTGGCTCTTGACCGTGCCGATTTATGGGATTTGCGTCCCGTCAAAGAGTTTTCAGGTTCCGACTATACATTCCGTTTCATCTGTGAAGCCGTAGAAAAGAAGGACATGAGTCCCGTCTACAGGTTAATCGACGACCGTACCAGTATAGACATCGCTCCCTCCAAAATTCCTGCAGGTGCCATCGAAATACCTATCGCAGGTTTAGGGAAAGTAAAAAGTACAGAATTGGACGTTCACACAGCTGTATGTACCATCATATGGGAAAATGGCACTACTGCCCAAATCTTCACCAACGCCACAGACAAAGTTGGACATTTCCGATTCACCCATCTTCCACAAAAACCTGAAATTTTGCTGGAAGCTCCTTCTTACGAAGTTCCTCAAGGAACGAAAATCGAACGTAATTCACTGGCACGCTTGGGCTATAAAAGAGGAAAGGTGATCGTCAAAAAAGACCATATCACCTACCGACAAAAAGTCTACGGAAACGTAAGTTATGAGATAGACGTACGATGGAAACAGCCCGCCCCTCAGACTCTGGAAGGAACTTTCTGCCTGACCACACAAGGCACTCCCTACAGCGAAGCCACACAAGCTTCCCAACAAATGGATAACTACGCAAAGGACTTCACAACCGCATTGCACGAACATACAGACTGGTGGAAAAACTACTGGGAACAATGTAGTCTCAGCCTACCCGATGACCCAACGCTGGAAAGGCAATGGTACTTGGAAATGTACAAATTCGGTGCCGCCTCGCGCAAGGATGCGCCTCCCATCTGCCTGCAAGCCGTCTGGACAGCCGACAACGGCCAAACTCCACCCTGGAGAGGCGACTTCCATAACGACCTTAATACACAACTGAGCTACTGGCCGGGCTATGCGGCCAACCATCTGGAAGAATCCGCCGTTTTCACTGACTGGCTCTGGCAGATCAAAGAAAACAGCGAAGCCTATACCCGCCAATTCTTCGGCGTAGAAGGCTTGAACGTGCCCTGTATCTCAACTCTAGACGGCAAGAATTTGGGTGGATGGAATCAATATTCCCACCAACCCACTGCTTCGGGATGGCTCGCACAACACTTTTACCTGCAATGGAAATATTCAGCCGACGACATTTTCCTACGCACAAGGGCATATCCTTGGGTGAAGGAAGCGGCACGCTATTTTGAGAACATTTCCGTAAAAGACGAGAACGGGAAACGCAAACTTCCCTTGTCCAGTTCGCCCGAAATCAATGACAATAGTCTAGAAGCCTGGTTCAAACAGACCACCAATTTCGATCTGGCATGCATCCGCTTCACATTTCAAGCCGCTATCGAAATGGCCAAACACTTACAATTGGACGAGGAAGCTGCACACTGGCAAAAGCAGCTAAGCGAATGGCCCAACCTAGCAACAGACAGTACCGGCCTGACCATCGCTCCCAACTATCCACTTGAATACACTCATCGCCATTTATCGCACCTGCTGGCCATCCATCCGCTAGGACTTTTAGACGTATCACAGGGAAAAGAAGCCCGCCGCCTCATCGAACGCTCCATCCACCATTTCCAAGAGCTGGGAACTCAGGGATGGGTCGGTTATACCTACACTTGGCTTGCCAATCTCCAGGCCCGTGTATTCGATGGTGATGCCGCTGCACGCTCACTCCATATCTTTGCCAAAGCCTTTTGTTCGCCCAATAGTTTCCATCTGAACGGTGACCAACTGAAACAAGGGTTTTCTGGCTTCACGTATCGTCCTTTTACCCTAGAAGGCAACTTCGCCTGCGCATCAGCCATACAGGAAATGCTCCTGCAAAGTCACACTGGCGTCATACGGGTGTTCCCCGCCTTGCCGATGAGTTGGCAAAATGCTTCTTTCAAAAATCTTAGAGCCATGGGGGCTTTCTTAGTAAGTGCCACCTATCATAATGGCAAAACAGAAAGTATCCATATCACTTCGGAAAAAGGCGGTCTGTTGAAAGTATTTAATCCCTTCACCCGTAAAGTGATTGAAAAACAGATGAAAGCTGGTGAAGTATTCAACCTGACCCGATAAACTTTATAATCCACCCATATTCAAACTTTAAAAAGCTGGATTGCTGATGCCAAAACTAACGTTTACACTGATCGGCCTACTCTTTCTGACACTGACAAGCCAGGCAGGAACGCCCATCAACGGATTATTGGAACGTATCGACACAAACGCCTCCCGCAAGTTTGCCATCGAATATGTAAAGTCGGATATAGATTTCTTTGAACTCGACCAGAAAGGGAAAAAGGTTGTTATACGAGGAAATAATCATGTAAGTATTGCGACAGGTATCCACTGGTATCTGAAGTATTACGCCGGTATCCACCTGACATGGAACAACATGCAAGCCAAGCTGCCGGATGTACTCCCTGCCGTCACGAAAAAGGAACGACACGAAACAACGCTGAAGCATCGCTACTACCTGAACTACTGTACCCACTCCTACTCCATGGCTTTCTGGGACTGGGAGCGATGGCAACAGGAAATAGACTGGATGGCCCTACATGGCATCAACCTGCCTTTGGCCATCACTGGCACAGCCTGCGTGTGGCGAAACGTACTTATACGACTAGGCTACAGCACGGATGAGGTGAACAACTTCGTGGCAGGACCCGCTTTCCAGGCCTGGTGGCTAATGAATAACCTGGAAGCCTGGGGAGGTCCCAATACAACCAACTGGTATGAGCAACAGGAGAAATTACAAAAGAAAATACTCAAACGCATGCGGGAATTCGGCATAGAACCGGTCTTACCCGGCTACTCTGGCATGGTGCCCAATAACACCAAAGAGAAGCTAGGACTGGATGTGTCCGAGCCCGGTCTGTGGTGCGGCTACCGTCGTCCTGCCATCCTACAGCCTACCGATCAGCAGTTTCAACATATAGCCGACCTCTATTACGAAGAGTTGACCAAACTCTACGGAAAAGCCAACTACTACAGTATGGATCCCTTCCACGAGGGGGGCAGCGTAGCGGGTGTAGACCTCGATGCCGCTGGAAAAGCCATTCACGCCGCCATGAAGCGGGCCAACCCGAACGCCGTATGGGTGGCACAGGCCTGGCAACGGTGTCCTTATGAAGAGATGATAGCCAACTTGCCCGCAGGCGACCTGATTGTGCTTGACTTGTACTCGGAAAGCCGTCCACAATGGGGCGATCCATCCTCAACATGGTATCGTGAAAACGGATTTGGCGCTCATGACTGGCTCTACTGCATGTTGCTCAATTACGGTGGCAATGTAGGATTGCACGGAAAAATGACACATGTCATCAATGAATTCTACAAAGCTCGAGACAGCCGTTTTGGACAAACATTAAAGGGGGTAGGCCTAACGATGGAAGGAATAGAGAACAACCCCGTGATGTACGAACTGCTATGTGAACTGCCTTGGCGCAAATCCCTCTTCACCAGTGACGAATGGTTAAAAAACTACATCCGGGCACGCTACGGAAAAAGTGACCCACAAATCGAGGAAGCATGGGAACTGTTACGAACCAGCATCTACAACTGCCCTCCATCTTCTACCCAGCAAGGCACACACGAATCCATTTTCTGCGCACGTCCTTCGCTCAAGGCTTATCAAGCTTCCAGCTGGTCGGAAATGCAAGACTATTATAAGCCGGAGGACGTTATCAAGGCAGCCGGACTGATGGTAGAAGCTGCTCCTCACTTTAAAGGTAATAACAATTTTGAATACGATCTGGTAGATATCGTGCGTCAAGCCGTAGCCGAAAAAGGTCGTTTGGTTTATTCCGTCGTGACAAGTGCCTATCTCGCTGGAGAAAAAGAACTGTTCAAAGCAGCTTCCTCCCGCTTCCTGCACCTGATAGAGCTACAGGACAGTCTGCTGGGCACGCGTGATGAATTTCGCTTGGGAAAATGGATAGGAATGGCCCGAAACATGGGCAAGACAGACGCCGAAAAAGACTGGCTGGAATGGAATGCCCGTGTGCAGATTACCACATGGGGCAATCGGCAAGCTGCCGATGCAGGAGGCCTGAGGGACTATGCTCATAAGGAATGGAACGGGCTACTAAAAGATTTCTATTACCTGCGCTGGAAGGCCTATTTTGATTATCTGGAAGCCAAGTTGAATGGACAAGATCCTGAAAATATAGACTTCTATGCACTGGAAGAAGCTTGGACGCAGAAACAGAATCCTTATCTACAAGAGGCAGAAGGAGACGCCACTAGCATGGCACAAACTATCTACAGAAAAATCTTCCACTAACAAAAATTTAGGCACAGATTATACGAACGATCCCATTTGACATTCATATAAGTCTGTGCCTAAAAACAATTAAAACCCTACCTGTTATCTCGAAAAAAGAAGAGTTTACTTTTCTTCAAATCCAAACTGTTTAAAATAAACTTTCTGTTCCTGTCCTGTGATATTGGTCAGACGGATTTTTTGTACATTCCGTCCTTCTACTTCTGCCTTAAAACGAGTCTTTCCGTTAACAGGTTGAAGAGGAAGTGCTTCCCATCTTTGCCCATCAGCTGTTATTTCCAAACGAATAAGCTTCGGAGCATCAGCTATACCCAAATCGACAGTAAGACTTTTCAACGTACGCATTTGATCCATCATCAACAAAGCCTCACCTCCTGCCTGCCAACGGATCACTTCGTTAGAAGGAGACACATTTCCCATCTTTCCTTTACGCAATACTGGCAGGGCCGCCAACTGAGGCACATCACTGTTCCAAGTATATGGCATATACACCGCACGTGTATCCAATGCAGCCTGATAAGCTTGATTATAAAGTCCGACACTCGCCTCAAACAAAGCATAGAACGTAGGAAGAAGCAGCTTGCTTCCACTCTTTATTCCAGGCTGGTAGGGATTCTGATTGTAAGAAGTATCGACTTTATACATCAGCAACTGTAAGGATTTTGCATGTTCATAAGCCGTTTCAAAGCCTGCTTTGTCTGTCACGGCCCGACGCATCATCTGCAGGACAGCCTCACCATATTGTCCTACCAGTTTGAACTGCATGAGCCAAGGCGTTATTTCGGCAATAAATGGTTGGTTCTCCTGAGATACAGACAAAATATCGGATGCAGTGACAATTTTACAACACTCTTCATTAACCTGACGCCAAGCATCCTCGTCAATGATATGCTGTTTTTCATACGTAGAAAGCAAAGCTTCCAAAGCAGGTTGCAAAGCAACGGACTCTTCGCGACGGAAACGATGCCCATTAGCACCCAAATCGGAATTATGAGCAGCAAAAGTTTCCAGATAAGCGGCATGTTGGGGCATCAAGTCTTTAATGGCTCGCTTCCACGATAAGTCACTATCGTAATCGGACAGATTCCATGCATAATCGGCCACACTGTACAAAGCTATCTTGGACGCTTCGGCATGCTCCATGGGGTTAGAAACAAAACCTTCCATTTCGTCCTTGATATCAAGTGCATTGCCATAGACGGGCCCCATAAGCAGATGATCGCGTACATAATCAGATACAGGGAAATTCCACCAAATATAAGCCTTACGTTTCAGAAGCGGATTGATGAAATCCATCGTTTCACGGTCAATGGTAGCGATCACACTGTTTCCTGTCCACATTATCTGAATACCTTTGTTCAGCTTCTCTCCCAAAGTAGTCAAATAACCTCCCTTCACGTTGGACCATGCCTTATTATATTCCGTAGGACACATAATGAGCGGCTCCACATCACCTTTCACCTTTACAAAATGGTCGTCCAGGTAGTTCAACAAGTCTGCCTGTTTGTCAGCTTTCGTACCTTCTCCCGAAATATCATCGAAAAATACGGCAAAACCTCGTACACCTAGCTGATACATCTTTTCGAACTTATCCAACAGGTTCAGCCGGTCTTCGTCGTTCCAACGGATATCCTGTCCTGGATGTATGGCCCAATAGAAGATGACGTTGTTCTCGCGAGCCTTGTCCACCAGCTCTTTCAGTTGGGCAGCTTCGCGTGCGGGATAAGGCTTACGCCAATTTGGAGTACTGTGATAAGGATCGTCCTTCGGGCCATAAAGATATACATTCATCTTATTGCGTCCGTAGAACTCCAGCTGACGCAGACGGGCTTCATGACTCCAAGGAGTGCCATAAAAGCCTTCGACCACCCCACGATAAGGGATATCGGGATAATCCGTCACTTCAACCAGAGGCAGCTTGGGCAGGGTCAGCAACTGTGCTAGCGTCTGTACGCCGTAGTAGGCTCCGCGCGCATCGGCACCGGCTATCACAATCTCGTTCTTGTCCACTTTCAGGTAATAACCTTCAGCCCTGGACGGTATCCGGCGGGCGTATTTGCGCACCGCTTTGTCGCCTTTGACGCCTACCGTTATCCGGAAAGAAGCCTTTGCCTGAGGTTCGGGCAGCAAGGAGCCAAGCAGGCGGACGGCATCGGCAGCGTCTCCTCCGGCATCGGCCGAAAGGCTGTAAGCGACAGGCGGGACGATGCTGTCCTGAAAGGTTTCATACACTTGGGGAGTGGGTTGCAGATGGAATTCCTGCGCGGAAAGCGTGCCCAATGACAGGCATCCGATCAACGTGGAGAATAAGATTTTTCTTTTCATGGCAGTTTGATATTAACTGCTGCAAAAATACACGATTTCTGAATACCAGCAAACTCAGGATATTATTTTATCACTTTCTTCAGTTTCTGCAGCAACTCAATATCTCCTTGCCTCATTTTTCCATTGGTCGCAGGAGGTATATTCAATATCAAAATATTATCCTGTGCCGTAGCACGTTCATAGACCTCCTTCAGTTCTGCAACAGATTTGTAAACTGTGTCTTGGGAATTATAAAACCAACATTTCGTAATACACACAGTCGATTCAAAAGGCATGTAATATGTTTTCCCCGCATGCGTAAACAATTTCGGATCAGGATCTGAAGGTAGCATCGGATCACCTAAACGAAAATCACTCGGGAAATAACGAATCGGATCACCCTCCTTCTGCTTATCTGGTTTAATATTGATAGATTGCTTAGGAGCTATAGGATCATTGGGATCAACATCCCGCCCAATACTCCAGTTGATACCAATCTGACATTGCGGCTCACGTTTTTTGATGGCTGCATAAATCTCCTTGACCGGCCAACGATAACTGGGCTTCACCCAACTGCCATCGAACCAGAACTCAACAATACGAGTATATTTTTCCGTAATATCCATCAACTCGCCCAATTGGGCCAGCATATAACGGTTATAAACCTCGTCATCCTCCACACGATCTACTTCCGGATTCTCTTTTCTATCCCACAACGAGTAATATAATCCTAAGCGTATCCCCTGATTCTTGCACTCACGAGCCACAGCCTCTATCACATTTGTCGTATTGCCTGAGCATGCGACATCATACTCTGTATACTGGCTATCCCATAAACAGAATCCATCATGATGTTTGGTTACCAGAATAACATATTTCATCTCGGCATCTTTAGCGGTTTTTACCCATTGGGCTGCATCAATTGTATCTGGACGATATGAAATGGCTGGTAAACTGCCGTCCGTCCACTCCATATCATGGAAGGTATTGATACCGAAATGTATGAACATGCCATACTTCCGTTTAATCTGCTGTTTCTGATATTTGGAAGGCTTTTCCGAAGGACGGGTTCACAAGTTTCCTGTGCCCATACCGGTGAAGTCATCAAACATACAGCACAGATTTCTATCAGTATTCTTTTCATAAGTTTTCGGGAGTGTAAAAAACATTTGTCATTCTAAGAGTACAAAATAGAGAATCTCGAAACATCTACGCAGGTCTCTACGAAATCCTTCACACCCGTTCCCTTAGAATGACAATAAATACATTGAAATGTTCTCACAAATCAAATCTATTTATACTGTAATTTTTGAATTCTATTCTTTCTTTCCCAACATCCGTATCGTTTTCGCAGACAAATGCTGTGAATGAGAACCAACCATGATAACGAACTCACCCGGCTCTGCTACATACTCCATCCGATTATTATAGATTTTGAAAGAATCGGACGATAAAATGAAGTGCACCGTGCGCTGTTCGCCAGGCTGCAAAGTGATGGAAGCAAAATCACGTAACATTTTCTCACGTGGCACTACAGTTGCCACCTTATCACGGATGTAGAGCTGCACGACTTCGCGTCCTTCACGTTTCCCTGTGTTCTTAATGTCAATGAAAACCTCCAGAGTATCGCCCGCCTGCAACGTATCGCTGCTAACTGTCAGGTTAGAATATTCAAACTGTGTATAGCTTAGTCCAAAACCGAACGGGAATTGAGGACCTTTGGGCAAATCACTTGGTTCTATAACAGAAAACGTGCGTCGTTCGTTATAGGCTATGGGAATCTGGCCGCTATGACGCGGGAAAGTCTGCGTTAGCTTGCCCGACGGATTCTCCTTGCCGCTCAATAACAAGGCAATGGCCTTACCTCCCATCGTGCCGGGATACCACGCTTCCAATACCGCATCACTTATTTCCAATACCTCATCCAATACAATTGGACGTCCATTAAAAAGAATTGTCACAATTTTCTTTCCACATTTTTTAATTGCTTTCAACAGATTGATTTGATCTTGCGGAAGAGAAATTTTAGCTTTAGTCACTCCCTCGCCACTACTCTGGACACTTTCACCCAAGCAAGCAATAACGATATCACTTTCTTTAACTGCAGCCACAGCAGATGCCACATATGCATCTGTCACTTCATTCAATTTACAGCCTACAACATTAAAATCAACATTCGACATCACATTCTTCAATCCTTCTTCCACACTGACAGCTTCTTCTATCCGCCCTTTCATACTCCACCGCCCCAACAAATTCGTCTTATCTGAAGCAAAGGGACCTACTACTGCAATGTTCCTCGATTGTTCAATCGGCAGTGTCTCACCCTCGTTCTTCAGAAGTACCATAGTTGGTACGGTCAGTTCACAAGCCAAATCACGGTTTTCTTGTGAAAGCAGTGTCTGTCCTTCACGTTCCGTATCGAAATAAGCATAGGGATCATCAAACAATCCAGCCCGAAACTTAACCTCTAACGCCCTCCTCGCCGCCTCCGTCACATCAACGGCCGACACGGCATTTTCTTTCACCAGTTCCAGTAAGTGACGACTGTACTGCCCGGATGCCATATCCATTTCCAACCCGCTGTTCATTCCTCTGCAAGCTGCTTCCTTGCCGTCGGCAGCTGCACCTTCGGACACAGCGTGGTTGAAAGTCGTCCAGTCGGAGATAAGCAGTCCCTTGAAACCCAGTTGTTCACGCAGGATGACGTGGTTCATAAAGTGATTCATCGTCACCGGCTCGCCATTATAGGAAGTGTAGGAGCACATCAATGTTCCCACACCAGCATCTATGGCAGCTTGGAAAGGCGGCAGATATTGCTCCTGTAAGTCACGTAACGAGAAATCCGTGTTCTGATAATCCCGCCCGCCACGCAAAGCTGCATAACCAGCGAAGTGCTTGACACAGGCTACAATAGTCTCTGGTTTCTTCAGATCCGTTCCCTGAAAGCCCTCTACACGGGCAGCAGCCAGAGCTGCGGACAGAACAGGATCTTCACCGGAAGTCTCCATGATACGTCCCCAACGCGGGTCGTTGGAAACATCCACCATCGGAGCATAAGTCAGCTGAATACCTGCAGCAGCAGCCTCACGAGCGGCCAGCGCAGCACCCCGCTTTACACCTTCACGATCCCAGCAACACGATTCTCCCAACGGAATAGGCAAAATGGTTCGGTAACCGTGAATCACGTCTTCATGGAAAATCAGAGGAATCCCCAAACGGTGCGACTCTACAGCCTCCTGTTGCAACGAACGGTTCAGAGCTGCCCCATTAGCCTTCAACAAGGCACCTATTTCACCTTGACGTATCTTGGCACGTATCACAGAATCCTGATTGACATAATAAGGAAGCAGATTCAATTCAGCAATTTTCTCCTTCAGCGTCATCCGGGAAAGTAAATCGTTCACACGATCATCTATGGAAGCCGACTGGTCTTCGTATGTCTCCATCCGACCGTTCCGATTGAGGTCGGTCCATCCTTTATAATAAATTCTCCTGTTGCCATCTCTGTCTTTACCCGAAACAGCCAAGCTGCCACAAACAAGCAAAACCACAACAGTAAATAATGTTATTTTCATTTTTTGTTTTCGTCCTTTTCTTTATCAATACTCCACTTTATAATCCTTGCGTATCTTCTCACCCTTCCAAGCCTTCTTGGTAGTCCAGTCGGCTGGTTCGTCAGTCCAAAATGGATTATCAGCAGGAAGTCCTAAAGGCAAGAAGCTCAACGTAGCCATATAAAGGCTACCAGTGGACGTATATCCATCGGCTACTTCGGGCTGATGACCGTTAAAGCCCAGCACAAGCCAACCGTCCTTATCGAAATTCTGATTGCCTTCGTACATATTGCGGTGTACGGCAGTCAGTGCACAACGCACCTGAGCTGGCTTGATAAACTCAGGCAGTTTTTCTCTCAAAGCAGCATCGGCCAACGACTGAAAAGCAGCAGTACGGTAAGTAACTGAACGTCCAAAAGCAGGATAAGTACCATCCGGCCCGATCAGACGTTCGCAGAACTCAGCATGACGGACCATGCGACGCAAAGCCTGTTCATATTCTTTCTGGCTAGCCCAACGGAAAGGAACCAACGTCTCCATCATAGCCACCATCATGGGATTCAACACATAGGAATTGTAGTTGTCCATGCTGAACTTGCTTCCGTCGCTGTACCAGCCGTCACCCACGTACCATTCCTGTATTTTGTTCTTCGACACACGCAGGCGGAACTGGTCGGCCTTCTCGCCCTGTTGCATCAGGAAAGCCTCGGTCAGACCGGTAAAGAGCAGCCAATTGTTATAGGCACCTGTACGGTCGCGCAATGCCTTGAACGACTCAATATAACGCTGTTTGGTCACCTCGTCCAATGGTTCCCACAAGGACTTAGGAGCACGCAGGAAAGCATGTACCAGATAAGCTGCATCCACGATAGGCTGAGCCTGCTTCGTGAAGTTCAGTTTGTCGGGCGAATTGGGATCCACCGCATTCTTCAATCCCTTCAGCACTTCCTCTCGCATTTGCTTACGGAGTTTTCCTTCCTCTGTATCGTCGTCGGGCAAAGCCAACCAGGGAGCCACACCGGCCAACGTACGCCCCACAGCTTCCAGATGCGTAATTTCATCATAGCCTTTAGGATTTCCACTGGGTGTCTCTATCGGCATATTCTGATGCAAAGTACCTTCTGCCAGGTTATGGATGACGGGATAAGAAATCTTCCACAGCCACTTCACCCATTGCTCACGGTCTTGGGCACCGGTAGTCTGTTCAGCCACCACATTCTTATTTTTTCTCCCTTTGGCCTGCACGGTGAGTGCTGGCATCAACATTACCGCTACCAGTAGCAAAATCCAATAATTTAGTTTTTTCATTGTCATATTGAGTTATAACCAGTTAATATTTTTCTACACGCAAATATACATTAAAAAAATCACCACAGGTTACACGGTTTCCGATAAAATCGACAAGCTGTGTACGCTGTGGTGAAGATGAGAGACTTAGATTTAAAATCAGATTCAGAACAGTGGTTTGCCGTCCAGCAGCTTGTCGTATCGATGCAATGCCTCCACGAAATAATAGTCAGCATAGGTCAGTGGCACATCGATTTCGGAGTTCTGCGGAATAGCTCCCGTACTATGCATCAGGATGAAGTCGGCGTTCTTGCCCAACTCGGCGCGATACTTCTTACTGCCCAAAGAATGCAAGATGGCTTTGGCTCCTTCCAGATATTTGGCACTCTTGCTACCCTTAACGTAAGTGCTCAGCTCCAACAAAGCGGAAGCAGTGCAAGCGGCAGCCGAAGCATCGCGATAGTTCAGCACCAAGTTATTCGCATTGGAACGGATGCCCGGCACGTAACCTTCCTGATGAGCATTGAAGTCCCACCATGCAATCTTGTCAGCCGGCAGATTCGGATGATCCAGATAAAAGTCCGCCATACCTATAGCCGTCTCCAGGAAACGAGTATCTTTCGTCTCGCGATAGCACATCGTGAAACCATAAATGCCCCAAGACTGTCCACGACTCCAAGCCGAGTTGTCCGACCATCCCTGTGAAGTTTCACCCTTGATGGGCTTACCCGTTTCTTTGTCATAGTAAACAATGTGATAGCAGCTGTAGTCAGGACGAACAGCATTCTTCATCGTATTCTCGGCATGACTAATGGCTACTTTACGGAACGAATCGTCACCCGTCACACGAGAAGCATAAAAGAGCAGTTCGAGGTTCATCATATTATCAATAATGACAGGAAAATCGTACACCTTGTCACCATGCCAGGAACGAAAACCGTTCCATGACTGGATTACACCGGCCTTCGGAAGGAAACGAGTGCAGAGTGAACGGGCAGATTCTACCAGAATGTCCTTGTATTCCGGCTTCGGTTCGAAGCGGTTGGCATTACCATAGCTGCAATACATCATGAAGCCGATGTCATGGTTGTCCGTGAAAGTCTTGACCGGTTCCATCTTCTGAGTATAAACCAAAGCAGAGTCTTGCAAAGCCTTGTCGCCAAGATACTCAGAAATGTACCACAGCGAACCAGGGAAGAAACCTGACGTCCAAAGATAGATGCTACCCTTAGACACAGTTCCGTCCTTTCTCATACTATGGGGCATCACTCCTTTCCCATCCTTACCCTGCGCAGGCGTCTTCAGCATCAGCCGGTATTGCTCAGCCGCAAAGTTCATGTTCTCCTTAATAAATGCCTTCTCCGAGTCCTGCGCATGGACTACTCCCAACATGCAGGACAAACAGAGAGCTGCAATTGTTTTTACCTTGTTGTTTTTGTTCATATAAATATTTTTAAAAGGACGTGGTGGCATAATTATCCTAACACACCACCACGTGGATTACTCATTATATTTATGGGTTAGAAGAATGTGGCATATTTTACCAACCGGGATTTTGCTGCCCTTTCAAATTCTCATTACGATCAAATTCATCCGCTGGAATAGGCCAAAGATAGTCACGTTCACGAAAGACACGCGTGTAACGGTCCATACCCAAAATGTCATCATACGTGAAGTTCAGTTTCTCTTCACACATACCCCAACGCTTCAGGTCACCAAAACGATGCCCTTCTGCAGCCAGTTCGATGGCACGTTCATGCACGATGCGATCAAATATTTCATCATGCGTATGAGCTTCCAGCCAAGCAGGACCGCTATTTAGAGCCGGCATATTAGTAGACGGACGCTGACGCACCTGATTAATTAATGCCACAGCCTCATCTGGTCTGTCCATCTCATTATAGCATTCTGCCAACATCAAAAGTACATCAGCATAACGAATGAGCGGGAAATTAATAGGTACATTCTCACGTGTATTGAGTTGCCCGTTCATATCACCTTCAGGTACAAACTTGCGCCATAGATAGTCATACCAACCACGGTTGTTGCGAATGTAACCATAGTTTTCGTTCGTTCCAGGAGCCAAGACAAATTCCATCATACGAGGCGTACGACCATTACATCCATAATATTGAGCATACGGCGTGATGATAGTCTGTTCCAAACGCGGATCGCGGTTCTCGTAAATCTCCCGTAACAGTTCCCGACGTTCAGGATATTTAGACACAACATTATCTGTCAACTCTGCCAAAAATGTTTCTTTCTGAACGGATTTATCCGTTGTAAATCCGGGTATATAATCTTCCCAGTTAAACTTGGTTCCATCACGATTTTCGTACATATCCACCAGGATATCAGTGGGAATAGAATTGTTCCAACCACCTCCAAAAGAAGAACGACTACCCATATAAAGTCCAGAGGGCATACCATAATCAGTCCCGACACCAGCCATATTCTGCACAGAAAAAATCATTTCTTCAGAAGCATCACCCACAGGAGTGAATAAGTCAGCATAATTGTCATAGAGTTTATAGCCATATCCCCGTCCATTCGGATCATTGACAATTTCTTCGAAATCAGCAGCAGCACCTACATAATCTCCAGCATAGAGTTTCACCTTTCCTCTCAAAGCAACCGCTGCACCTCGGGTAGCACGTCCATATTCCGATTGTTCCCATTGCACGGGCAACACATTGATAGCCTCCTGTAAATCATCCAAAATGAATTGACGGGTTTCTTCGGCAGAAGAACGCGGCTTCGTCATGTTCATAAAATCGTTACTGATAACCGTAGTTTCATCGTAAAGAGGCACCCCACCAAACAGTTCAAGCAACTTAAAATAATGCAGGGCACGCAAGAACCGGGCTTCACCCTTATATTGTGCTTTCAATTCATCGGACATGTCTACACTTTCCACATTACATAAAAATGTATTAGCACGTGCAACACCTTCATACAGGTTTTGCCAGCGATTCTTTACAGTACCGTTTCCATAATCATAAGTACCTTTGATTATAGAACTCATCCACTGGTCTTCCCAGGATATTTCTCCTAAACCATCGTAGGCCCAGTAACCTCCGAAAGTATTGATATTTCTCAATATGGCGTATACGCCTACAATTCCCTGATGTGCATGTTCTTCCGTTTGCCAGAAGGTTCCCGAACTCAATTTATCATGCGGATACTGATCTAAGTCATAACAGCTACCCAACAAGCAAGCAGTCATGATTGATATAATAAATTTTTTCATTGTCGTTATATAATTTTAGAATGAAACATTAAGGCCGAAAGATGCCTGACGCATGGAAGGATAAGCGATATTGTTTGTTTCCGGGTCCATTCCGGCATAGTCGGTAAAAGTAAAGAAGTTCTCCAAACTACAGAAGACACGTACACGACTTAGTGAAGCGGATTCTACCCACCGTTTAGGTAGTGAGTAACCCAGCTGAATGTTGCGTATCTTTAAGTAGGCTTTATTAGTTTCCCACAAGGTACTGTAACGGGTATTACGACCGTCACCAGTTAACAGGCGAGGGAACTCAGCTGGAGTCGTACGCCCTTCATACCAACGGCCATCGGCTATTTCCTTACTAATTTGGTTACCATAAGTTATCGATGAAGAACGCATCGCCATATATTGTACCTTTTGGTTTCCTGTTCCAGATAATACAGTTGAGAAATCGAAACCTTTCCATTCACAACCAAGCGTAATGTTATACAAGAAACGAGGTGTATCTCCATGTCCTAAAGGAACACGGTCATCTTGATCTATGACACCGCTACCATCCATATCTTTGTAAAGTACATCTCCCAGTCCCGGGCGAGCATAAGTTTGGAACGGATCCACTTTATTTCCATCTTTGTCATAGGAATTGTTTGCAATCCATTCCACATAATCCAAATCTTCTTGCGTTTGAACTATGCGGTCGGCTACCAGTACATATTGTACATTGATAGGCAAACCTTCTTTAATCATGGTACTTCCGCTGATGGATGAGTCATCTCCTTTGAACTTGGTCACCTTATTATCTACAAAAGTGAAGTTAGCACCAATGTTATAATGAAAATCTTTGATTCTGTCTGCCCAGTTCAGAGTTAACTCAAAACCTTGGTTGGTCACCTCCGCACTATTTTGTGTAGGGATAGAAGCTGTTCCATGTACCAATGGAGCTGGTAAATCAATCAAAATATCGGAAGTCTTTTTGTAGAAGTATTCTGCCGTACCGGAGAGACGATTATTCAATACGGTGAAATCAATAGCCGCATTGGTGACAGCCGTGCTTTCCCAAGTCAAATTACCATTAGAAAGCGCAGTCTGTGCCATGCCTACGGCCATAGCATCTCCTAACACATAATTCACGTTACTGTACGTAGAAATAGCCTGATAATCACTGCTCAAATAATTATTACCCAATTCTCCCCATGACACACGTAATTTCAATGCATCCAACCAGTTGCGTGTCTTTTCCATAAAGACCTCTTGGTCAATGCGCCATCCGGCAGAGAACGAAGGGAAGTAACCCCAACGGTTGTCTTTCAGGAAGCGAGAAGAACCGTCCGCACGCAGGTTAGCTTCGAGTAAGTAACGATCAGCCCATCCCAAATTGATACGGCCGAAGTAAGAACGCATTGCCCATTCAGAGTGTGAACCAGAAGTGGTACTCTCGCCTGTTGCACCATTTATGACGTCTACCGAAGAATCAATCCAATCGTATCTCTGAGCAGAGAAACTGCGGTCACGACGCATTTCCTGGCTGGCTCCCACCATAACACCTAAATCCAGCTTGTTATCAACAAACTTATTATTATAACGCACCACAGCATCCATAAACATACGTTCTATCTTACGATTGTAATTATAGATGTAAGTCTGACGACCATCTTTTTGTACCAAAGAGTTGGTTCCAAAGTTCCACCGGTCAATAAGATTAGGTTTTTCCCAATTATCCTTATCGGTTAGCTCATACGAATAAGAGCCAGAAATACTCAGTCCCTTAAACGGCGTAATGGTACCGTTGAATGCAGAACGGAAGTTTCGTTCTTTCTTTTCACCAATCCTTTGGTTCAAGTTCCACAATGGATTGTTGGCCTGCGGGTCATCCTCAGAATTCTGCTGTCCACCATAGCGACCATCAGGAGCACGAAAAGCTACCCCCGGGGTACTTGCCACACCATAAGTGAACACATCACTAATGCGGTCAGTTCCCACTTCATTAGTACCCAAATAACCGTTCAGATTCATACCAAGAGTCAGCCACTTAGTCGGTTTTGCCTCAACATTAGAACGCAAACTAAAACGCTCATAACCAGAGTTCTCAATAACTCCAGGATTGTTATTATAACCGAATGAAGTATAAAATGAAAGTTTATCCGTACCACCACTTACAGATAGATTATGGTTGGTAGCTACGGCAGTTTGAAACACTTCGTCCACCCAGTTCGTATTGGGATAAATTAACGGGTTCTGCCCTGCATCGTTTCTCCATTTGTCAATCGTCTCTTGTGTAAAACGTCCAGGTTGCCCACTGTTTTCATAGGCTTCATTCATCAGTTCCATGTATCTAGCATAGTCAGATACGGGTTCTATGGTTTTACCTATCGATTCTAACGAAGCATATCCTGTATAATCAATATTAATCTTACCTTCTTTACCCTTTTTGGTCGTAATCAAAATTACACCATTTGCCGCACGCGAACCATAAATAGAAGCCGAAGCAGCATCTTTCAAAACAGTCATACTCTCTACATCTTGCGGAGCCACTGTATTAATGTTACTCTCCACTCCATCAATGATAATCAAAGGAGCAGAATTGTTCAATGTACCTTGACCGCGCACCATGATGGAAGCATTGTCATCACCTGGTTTATTGTTACTTGAGACGACTGATATACCAGCGGCCATACCAGCCAAACCTGAAGATAAGTTCGTAATAGGTCTTTTTTCCGCAATATCAGCCATATTAACAGAAGAAACAGATCCCGTCAAATTTACCTTTTTCTGAGCTGCATAACCTACAACCACCACTTCATCAATTAACTCCGCATCTTCCTGAAGTTTGATAGACAATTGGCTCTGAGTACCGACTTTGATTTCTTGTTCCTTATATCCTACATAGCTTACAATCAGTACAGCATTTTCAGGAACACCCTTAAGTGTAAAATTACCATCCAAATCGGTAATAGCACCGATAGTAGTACCTTTCACTTTTACATTCACACCGATTACCGGAAGGCCCGTCTCATCGACAACGTTACCCGAAACAGTACGGCCATCTTGATTAATAGAAAGAACAGAGTGTACCTTTTCGACTTCAATAGCTTCTCCTGATACAGCATAAGCCGGAGTCATTGAAAGAAAAAATACACTGCCCAGCAAAAACTTGGAAAAACCACCTTCTAACATACGTTTTTCACTTCGTTGATACATAAGCATTAAATTTTTAAGTTAATATTAGAATAAAAACAATCTTTCAAATGTTTTATAAAATTTCACTGCAAAGGTGGAAAACTGTCCTTATATAAATGGGACACACTGTCTTTTTTAGAGTACACTCTATTTCATCCTTACATTTTTAACATTTAAAGAAAGAGATACACAATCGTCCAAAAGGGGAAATATCATCCAATATACAAACGTTAAACAGATGTACTACAATATATTATATAATAAATCAGAATTCAAAGGGCTAATTATACTCCGCTATTTCGAAACCCCACAAAGTAAATCTTTAAAAAACATGTCCAACACGCATACATCCCTATATTTAGACAAAATCATCCCAACCTCATCTAAAAAAAAGACTATTTTTGCATGGAGTTAAAAAAAGGCTATGACATATAGCCCCTACAAAAAACGCTGAAACAATCATCAACTTAAATTAATTTAATAAATAAGTCCTATGAACTCTACACAAAAACACCTTGAGAACAATGCAATCCTCTGTCGTTTTCTAAAGACGAATCTTAAGAGTCACATCTTATTGCTTCTATTATTTACTTTATTGATGCCTAACTGTACCATTCTGGCACAAACAGATTGGCTGGCCCAGCACCCGCGTCTGTTATTTACACCTAACGAGGAAATTCAAGTCAAAGAACTCATTAAGCAAAATCAAGATGTCCGAAAACTAGCCTACTATTTGAAGAACCGGGCAGACTCACTTGCTACATTGACACAAATCCCTTACGAAATGAACAGGTACGGTAATATGTTATATACCTCCAGAGCCTACGTAGACCGCCTAGGGACATTGGCATTGGCCTACCGCCTCTATGGAGAAAAAAAGTACCTGGATGCAGCAGACCAGGCATTACAATGGGTTTGTAACTTCCCGGACTGGGACCCGAACCATTATCTGGATACAGCAGAAATGACAACTGCCGTAGCGATAGCCTACGACTGGTTGTACAAATCCCTACCTGCATCTACCCGGAAACTGATTAAGAACAGCATCTATCGCAACGCTATAGCCCGTGTTCTGAAGGAATATGAAAAGGGAGGACCGGGCAGTTGGGCCAAACGTGAAACGAACTGGAATGTAGTGTGCAACACCGGTATGGTACTGGGAGCATTGGTTGTAGCCGAAGATTATCCTCAAGAAGCACGTACCATTCTGGAAAATGCAGCTCGGTATATGCCTAATTGTCTGAAGCATTTCGCTCCGGACGGAGTATGCTATGAAGGACCTTCCTACTGGGGATATACAGCCAGTTACCTGTCATTGTACTTGAAAGCCGTTACCGATAATGGAGGCGATAAGGGGAAAATAGGCCAACTGCCTGGCATAGAAAATACAGCCCTCTATTATAAGCGCACCCTTTCACCATCAGGACGAGTCTTCAATTTTGCCAACGCCCATGACGAAGCGCTCAACACACCTGCGTTTTTCCTATTCAGTAGACTGTATTCCCAGGCGGAAGTAGCAGAATGGTATCGGAAAGAGATCGGGAAGGTCATTCAGGGACAGCAACCGCTGCACCAATTATTCTTCCTTTCACTTCCCTGGTACGACAATGCACAGCCCAATCCACAATCTTCTCTACCCAAACTGGAAGTATACCACAACACGATCAATGACATCATTGTGCTCAATGGCAAACGTGATGTACAAGGCTCCATATTCCTCACAGCTAAAGGTGGAGAGCCCATGCAGGCACACCAACAGATGGACTGTGGAACATTTGTACTGGAAAGTGAAGGTATACGTTGGACGGACGATTTGGGATCTGACGATTACAACCTGCCCGGCTTCTGGGACTACAAGCCAAATGGACAACGCTGGAAATACTTCCGCAACAACAACCTTTCGCACAATACGATTAGTATCGATCACCAGATACAATACGCTGCAGGCGAAGCCTTTGTCTGCGAAGAAAAAGCTGACATTGCTCAGCCATACGCCAAACTGGATATGACCTCCTTATATAAGGATCAAGCCGAATCAGTGTTCCGTACATTTACTCTGATCGATGACCAGACTGTCGAAGTGACAGATGAGATAAAACTTACCAACGCCCAGTCAACCGTATCGTGGTCGGTCATCACAAAGGCTGATGTAGAGACCGATGGTAAGACAGCCCATCTGACCTTGAACGGCAAACACTTCTATATGCAAATCATTTCACCGACAAATGCAACCTTCACATCACGACTGGCACAGAACACCTCGCCAAAGGAATATCCGATACGAAATACAACCATAATAGAAGCCAACTGTACCTTCGGCCAACCAGATGCCACCATTAAAGTACGCATGAGTAGTCGCCCTTTCCTTAAAATAGCCCATGGCCCCTACCTGCAGGAAGTGACAACCAACGGAGCGACATTTGCCTACCAAACATCCAATCCTTCTTTCTCGTTCATCGAGCTCAAGAAAAAAGGAGAGGAACAGTCAAACAACTATTCCGGCTCACAATACGGATTGAAACAGGCAGATGCAACATTCTTTGCCATCAGGGCAGAAGAATTACAACCCAACACGACTTACCAATACCGCATACATGCCAAAGAAATCAAATCATTCCAACCGTACAAGGTGGTATTCGGAGACAGCATCGCTTCACCCTGGTACACATTCCGTACCATTGACCCGGAACAGAAAGGTGGATCCATCTTCATTACCAGTGACATGCACAGCAACCCGAAGTTACTGAGAAATCTGTTGGAACGATGTGACTACCAAACCTGCACTTCGTTCTTCTATGCCGGCGACATGATGAACTACATGACCGAAAACGGTGAACATCCGTTCACGTCGTTCATCGATACCAGCGTAAAAATGTTTGCCACCTCTATTCCGTTTGAGTTCGTGCGGGGCAACCACGAAACACGCGGAAACATGGCCCGTATCTTCCCGTCCTTCTTCCCCAAACAAAACGGCAAGATATACGGCAGCTACCTGATGGGGGACATCATGGTCATCATGCTCGACACGGGTGAAGACAAATCTGACACCCATCCAGTCTATGCCGGACTGACGGACTTTGACAACTATCGCAGCGAACAAGCCCGCTGGCTGGAAAAAGTCGTAAAAAGTAAGGAATTCAAGAAAGCAAAATACCGGATTGTCATTTCGCACTTCCCGCTGGTATCCGACAAGGAATGGGAAAAGGGAACTACCTGGAAAGGTTGCCAAGACGCAAGCCAAAAATTCCTACCCATACTGAACCATGCCGGAATCGATCTGATTGTAGCAGGACACACCCACCGCTTCTTCTATCATGAGCCGGGAGAATCAGGAAACCAATGTCCCGTACTGGAACAAGGAGCCATGTGTGCCACTCGACTTGACCTTACCGACGGAAACATCCATATCAAGGTTATCGGGAAAAACGGTGAAGTACTACTAAACAAAACGCTGAAATAAGCATAAGCCGGAAATAAATTAGCCCAAGCTATTTAAACATATCTACGAAGCCATACTGCAAATTGCCTTCCAGTGTAGTCACAACTATAGGAAAGCAATTTGCAGTTGTTTTATATATCCCCTAATTGTATATTTTCCCATAGCACCTCATTTATAAACTGTTATACTAAGCACGAGTATAACCCTCAGAATTCGTTAAAACTACTATTCAAGACAATTATCCCCCATTAAAAAGCATAATTTCTCCCATTATATCTTCTACAGACTGATAATTTTGTTTCCAAAACATTTTCAATTTCGTATATACATAAAATTAATAAGCCATGAAAAAAATACTTTTTCTTTTAAGCAGCTTATGGGCTTTATCCACAAGCGGGCAAGTATCAACCTTTGAAACGCGCTATTTTACCTCTGACGTGAAAGCCAATGGAGAAACGGACTTCCACGGAGAGACTGAATGGATGAATCTGGAACAACGTATCGATTTCCTGAACAAATATGGGAATTATGCTGCCAAATTCTGGAATAATCCACAACTAGATCGTCCAGTTCTTTCTTCTCAGGAAGTGCCATCAGTCTTAAAGAGCATTAAGCCTCAACCTACTTCACAAACAAGAAAGACCTTATCACTGAACCAATGGAAAGCCTACGGCTATCGTCCGGGAAAAGAACTGGAACAACAAGAAGAATGGAAGTTGTGGGAACAACAGACCGGCAGTAAAATCGCTAACGGGAAACTGTCCCTGTCAGATTGTACCATTAAAAGAGAAACGGAAGACATCAAATGGCGTTTCCGTCTAAAAGCATATTTACAGAACGAAGCTTCCTGTTACACTTTAAGCCTTGGTAATCAAGGACAAGATGTCATATCCGTAAAGTTACAGGACCAAAAAATCCAGGTACAATCAGGAAAATACCAACAGGAAAAAAACTATAAAGGCAAATCCCAATACATGCTGGAAATATATGGAGATTTTGACAACAAGCGATTCTTTGTCACACTCGATTCGACACTCACTTTGGAATGTCCTCTTGATGCCAACCTCACTCCCATAATCAACCAAACGTCATTCACCTCTACCGGTGGAACAACCTATATGGACAACCTACAACTGTATTCGTTCGTACAGGATGCAGCCAATGCACACACGCCCTTCTACACCTCGCTGGTATGGGACGAAGACTTCGACCCCATCGTTCCCATAAAGAAATGGTATAGCCCAGAGTACAACGATGCCCAATGGACAGAAGTAAAATTACCCTCTGTACATGGCGGACTGGCAGAAAAAGAAGAGAGTTACTACCTCAGAAAGAAAGTACATATTGACAATTGCGAACGCGCCATTCTGAACTTGGAGACTCTGGATCCAGGAGGTGAAGTGTGGATAAACGGACAGCCCGTCATTGTCATCAACGACAGACACCCCTACCAATTGGATGTCACCGAATACATGATTCCCCACCAGGAAAATCTGATAGCTATACGTGTCAAGCCATACAAAGCACGCCACCAGATGCTTCACTCACCTTCCGACCCTTATACAGGCTGGTTACTGGGAAGGACAGAATTGATTCTGACAAGCAGATGCATGATTAAAGACGCACTTGTTCATACTTCGACAATTCACGAAAAAGAAGCCGTACAGTCCAATCTGATTACGATTCAATATAACGGAGTAGAATATTATAAAGGAAACATAGAAATAAACTATTACCCCTGGTATCCGGAAGAAAGAGGAGTGGTAGCCAGTATTCAAAAGGAAATCCAAATCAGACCATCTATCGATAATAAGATTTCGATCCCTTTGAGTATCCCTGATGCATTGTTATGGCATCCCAACCATCCCAACTTGTATAAAGTGGAAGTCATTCTAAAAGATAAAACAGGCAAAGTTATCGACGATTATGTCACAACAACAGGTATCCGTACTATAACACAGGAGAGAGGAAAACTCTATATAAACAATCAGGTAGAAATGTTGAATGGAGCCCAGATCCTGGGTTACAGATATCCCATCGAGACAATAGCCAAAACCAACCGTTGTGTATCTGACGAAACCATTATCCAAGACCTGTTGCAGATAAAGAAAATGAATGGAAACATGCTGCGCATCCATGTACATGCAGAAAAAGATACAATCGATGGTATTAATGACCCGCGCTATGCAGAATATGCTGACCAATTGGGTATCTACCTGTTATGGCAAACGGCCGGATGGGTCAGAGAAGGAGAAGCCTGGAACGTAGACTTCAAAGGATATCCCAAATACATCAGACAAGTTTATAATCATCCATCCATTGTCATGTGGGAAGTCGGAAACCATCCTAACCGCTTCAAAAAGCATGATATCTCAGATTCACACGACTACATGAACCTGATTTATAAAACGATCAGCCAGGCCGATACGAGCAGGCTTATTTCTCCAACTTCCTTCTGGGGACATACGCATTATGGTAACTACGACGGCAGCATGGACTACAAAGGCAACCCCATCTCTCCCAATCCTGTAATCATGGAAAAACTAATGACCAGAGGTAACCAGGATGCTTATACCGGATACGGAGCGACATGGAGCGAATTGCGCAAAGCTCCTTACCGATGGGCAGCCTCTTGCATCAATGCCAATGATAAAGCATTTTTCAATTTTGAACATGAAGAATCGGCTGCACAGCCCAACTGGGAACTAGCACAAAAGGAACCTTGGTACAAAGTGCAATCCTACGAATGGGAGTACGAAGAGAATAGTATCGGCAGGAAACTGGATGCTGAAGAATGGAAAATCAGCCAGGCTTTCCAAGCGTTCTCGGCATGGGAGTCTATGAAAAAGCAAATTCTTTTAGGCTATGATGGATTCTCATGGTGTAGCTTGGAATCAGGTGCTAATATGTTTACTTACCAGAAGCCTCTGTTAGACGCATTCGGTGTACCTAAGCTGGCTTATTATGCCAACAAACAGGCATTCGGACGAATGTGGGCCGCAAGTAATAATGTCGATGTCGTATACGGTCCACAAGATCAGATACAACCTGTAATCTTTAACCTGGATGCTCCTTGCAAAGCAAACTTGATTATTGAACTAAAAAATGAACAAGGCAAAACCGTAGAAAAGAAAACTATAAAAAATATAGATGTCAAAGGGAACGGAAATGTAACTCCTGTTGAAAGCTTCCGTTTTAAGAACAAAAGAGAAGGAGTATATTTCATCGTTTATCAGCTTGTGAAACTTGCAAATTAGGTGTGAAAGATCGTTCTTTCACAATATAGACTTGATTTCTAGATACTTACAGATCCGTGAAGGGATGAAAGCGTTAACAAAACATTCTTTGAAAGAAAGAATATACGGATGATGCCACGTAAACATTCACTTGACGAACGTAAACATGGACTTGACATCCATAACTATGAACTTGGCGATTGTAAAGAGGGACTTGAAATATCAGTCCCTCTCATTCGCTTTGTCTGTATTCCTGCGGCGTCTGATTGAAAGATGCTTTGAAACAATGGCGGAAATAACGCAAAGAATTAAAACCGACCTGATAGGCAATCTCTGTAATCTGCATTTCTGGATTTTTCTTTAGCAAATCGGCAGCAGCCTTCAGACGTACATTCAGAATATACTCATTCGGAGTTACGAAGCTAAGAGCCTTCAACTTATTGTAAAGCGAACTGCGGCTGACTCCTAACTCACGGGCCAATTGATTGACATCAAAATCGGGTTCAGCCAGATGCGTCTTCACCACATCATCCAAGCGTGTCAAAAAGTCGGCATCAATCGGAGTCAATGCCAAAGTCGGCATACCGGCATCATTTGTATCGGCAGAGGACGGTGTCACAGTGGAAAATTTCTTTTTCAGCAATTTCCGATTACGCAACAAGTTGGCAATCCGACCCAAAAGCAGTTTGTTGTTGAAAGGCTTTTCTATGTAATCATCCGCTCCACATTGCAATCCCTCCATCTTATTATTGTCGGATGTCATCGCTGTCAGCAAAATAACCGGTATATGACACAAATCAAAGTTACTCTTTATCTTCATGCACATTTCCGTTCCTGACATGACAGGCATCATTACATCACTTACAACCAAATCCGGATGCTCCTCTATTACTTTATCAAGCCCGGCTTTGCCATCCAATGCAATAATAACCCGATAAAGCGGTGAAAGCAAATCCATCAGTATCTGTAACAGGTCTTCATTATCCTCTACCAACAATACACAATCTTTTGCATCATTGTCCGATTTAGGAATGTCACTTACAGGTACTGTTTCCGTATCAGTACCGGACATTTCAGAGAAAGCGGGCAGGACATCCGACATTTCTCCTTCAGCCGCATCCCAAACCACATTGTCATCTTGAAGGAACGGATTCTCTTTTGGCAAAGTCACTGTAAAGACACTACCATACCCCAAAGCACTCTGTACACCAATAGATCCATGATGAAGTTCTACAATTCCCTTAGCCAAAGCAAGGCCAATACCGCTACCGGGAGAAGAGACCTCAGCATCCACCTGATAGAAACGATCGAAAATAAAAGGTAAAGCTTCTTTGGGTATTCCTTCTCCACTATCCAGAACTTTAATTTCAATTTGTTCAGTCGCTTCTATGATTTGGACTTCCACTTTTCCATTGGCGGGCGTATATTTCAAGGCATTAGACAATAAATTAGAAAAAACTTTTCTTAACTGACGGCTGTCAAACCAACCCATTACCGTATCCGTTTCCGAATGAAAATCCAAATGGATATGTTGCAGCTGAGCCTGCTGCTGAAAGTCATCACAGAGGCGACTTATAAAAGCTACTATATTAGATTGGGCCACATGCAAAGTCAACTTGCCACGCTCCATTTTTCTAAAATCCAACAACTCGGAAATCAATTCACGGAACTGAAACGTATTTTTATAGATCTTCTGTAAGCGAGTGCGTATAAACGGAGAAAGCCCTGAAGTCTGCAACAAAGCTTCCAGCTGTGAAATAATCAGTGTCAACGGAGTACGGAATTCATGAGAGATATTGGCAAAGAACTGGAGTTTAGCCTGAATCAACTCTTCATTTTTCTCCTTTTCCAATTTTTCCTGAGCCAGAGAAGCTCGTAAATGTACACGTGCCATCCAATTACGAACAAGCGTACTGACTATGCTTAAAAATAAAAGAGCATATAGAGAATAAGCCCACCACGTAGCCCACCAAGGTGAATGAACTATCACAGGTAACTCAATGGAATGAATTTTATCACGTTCACTCAGTTGTTTCTCACGAACCTTCAGTCTATATTTGCCCGGATCCAAATTTGTATAGACCAATGTATTCCCATAAGTCGTATTCCATTTCTTATCAAACCCTTCTAATATATATTCATAAATTTTCCGGTCTGAATTATCTATATAACTATTCGAAGCAAACGAAATGGTAATATTATTCTCATCGTACGATAAATTCAATTGAGAAACGAAAGGCAATGCTACCGGCAATATTTTTTCCTCTTTCCGAGCTGACACTATTTTTCCATTGACTGATAACGACGAAAAAAACAAGTTATGTTCCGGCAAGGTATCGAATAAAGAAGAAAAAGAAAATCGGGTCATACCTTCCGAACCACCAACCAGCACTTCCCCGTCATGGCAAACAAGCAGTCCACAACCATCGTTTACTGCAGACAGATGCAATTGATTCTCCGCATCTAATATTTTCATATCCGTTGTCTGAGGATGATAACAAAGGATACCACGATCCGTCAATAAAATCAGATAGCCTGACATGTGAAACCGCATGTTATAGATATAATCTGCACCCGCCATCGGACAATGTTCAAAACTGTCCGATTCTTTATTATATCGATACAATCCAGAACCTATCGTTCCAAAAAACAAAGTACCGTCAGACGACTCTGTTATCTTTGTTACCATAAACTTCCCAAGTCCCTTCTGCCCCAACGGATAAATATATTTTTCGCCCGGAGACGACATATTGATGCGAACAAGTTCATTCCGACGAGAAAGCCATATAAAACGTTCAGAGTCTATAAACATAGCGACTCCTTCACGCAACGTTTCAGGAATCTTTGGGAAAGGACGTTCAAGAGTACCATCATAGCCTTTTTTCACAAATATACCCTTCATTGACAGTAAATACAAACTGTCCCCTTGCATGATTACTTCGTTAAAAGAATCACTGGTACGACCATAGTCTGCATAATGTTTAACCGTAGCCGAAGCTATATCAAAGCGTAAAAAACCCTGCTTATGCGTGCCGATATAAAGACAATCATTCTGTTCGTCATATTCTATACACTTCAAATTAGGGAAATACGGGGATTGTTTTTTCCCTGACAGATAATGAGTAAATGTATCTGTTTTCCTGTCCCAGCGATTCAATCCTCCACCTTCTGTACAAATCCACACGTCTCCCCGCTTATCTTCCACCATATTGCCCACATAAGGAAAACTCACCCCATCTTGTCTACCGTCATTTTCAGAATAATGCCTGAACAGATCTACTTCCGGATGAAAATAATGAACTCCTCCATAATATGTTCCCACCCAAATGGTACCCTGCCGATCTTTATACAATGAAAAAATAGAAGAATGCTTCAATGCCCCGGGAGTCATATCTTTACGATAGCATGTAACCTCTCCATTTCGATCTATTTTATTCAAACCATTGAAGGTTCCAATCCATACACTCCCTTCATCATCTTCCACAAAACAACGAATATCGTTACTGGAAAACACAAAATCTTTTTTTACGGTCCATTGATTGTCAGAGATCGATTCTACCTTATACATTCCTTTACGGAAGGCTGCAACCCACATAGCTCCCTGACTATCATAATACAAAGAATAGATATTTACATTCGGAATCACACAAACTGGTTGTTGTGTTCCTGATTCTGCAATGTAATATAATCCGGTCAATGTTCCTACCCAAAGACTACGGTCTTTCCCCACATAAAAGCTGGTAACCAATTGTCCCAACTCCATGTGGTATACAAATGAAAAATTCTCTTCTACCGGATTCCAACGATAAATGCTATCATGAGCAGCAGCCCAGACATCACTTCCATCCGAATAAAGGCACGAAGCTTTAAGATGCAAATCATAAAATGCCTCTTTACGCAAATCATAACGAATCAACTCGCCATCAGAGGTAAAGAAAATATTCCCCTGGCCACTTACCAATTTATGGACTTCGTTTCCCAGAAAGCTGTATTCCTTTGCTACAGAAGGTTTATATACTACCATCTCATTTCCATCATAACAACTCAATCCCTCAAGCGTACCAAACCACATACGCCCCAATTCGTCCTGACAAATGGAAACGACAGAAATCTGAGAAAGTCCGTCAGCCTTACCCAAATGCTTGAAATAGACATTTCCACATAGCATCCGGGATATAATCAAAAATAAGATAAACAACCAAAGTTTCTTCATAGCATTACATAACAGCTCTACAGAGCCCAACTAAACCTGCCATCAATTGACAAGTATATTACTTATACCATAAAGTCTTTACGACGCAACACGAAACTGTTACTCAAATATTTTTCACGTACGATCTGGTTTTCAGCCAGTTCTTCCGGAGTTCCCTGAAACAGAATCTTACCCTCGAAAAGCAAATAGGCACGGCTGGTGATACTGAGCGTCTCCTGCACGTTGTGGTCGGTAATCAAGATACCGATATTCTTGTCTTTCAACCTCCATACAATCTGCTGGATATCTTCTACGGCAATAGGGTCTACACCGGCAAACGGTTCGTCGAGCATGATAAACTTAGGATCAATGGCCAGACAACGGGCAATCTCCGTACGTCGACGTTCACCACCCGAAAGCTGATTACCTTTATTTTTACGCACCTTCTGAAGTCGGAACTCTGCAATCAGACTTTCCAGCTTGTCTTTCTGGTAATCCAGCGGTTTATTGGTCATTTCAAGTACAGAAGCAATATTGTCTTCCACGCTCATCTGACGAAAAACAGATGCTTCCTGTGCCAAATAGCCGATACCGGTCTGAGCACGCTTATACACAGGATAATCTGTAATATCCAGATCGTCCAAAAAAATACGTCCCTCATTCGGAGTGATCAGACCTACAGTCATATAGAACGAGGTCGTTTTTCCCGCTCCATTAGGGCCCAACAGACCAACGATCTCTCCTTGTTTGACATTAAACGAAACGTGGCTTACCACTGTACGCTTTCCGTACTTTTTCACCAAATCTTCCGTGCGAAGAACCATTTTACTATCTTCCATACTTGCGTTAATTTGCCGCAAATGTAGCAAAAATAAAAGATAAAGCCGTACATTTGCAGGCAAATACTTGACCAATTATGTTTAAGGCACTTAGAACCGTAGGAAGATATATCATGCTGATGGGTCGAACTTTTTCCCGTCCCGAACGTATGCGCATGTTCTTCCGCCAATACCGTAACGAGATGGAGCAACTTGGAGTGAACTCCATCGGCATCGTACTGCTGATATCGTTCTTTATCGGCGCTGTCATCACGATACAAATCAAATACAACATCGAAAGTCCATGGATGCCCCGATGGACCGTAGGTTACGTAACACGAGAAATCCTGTTACTCGAATTTTCATCCAGTATCATGTGTCTGATATTGGCCGGAAAGGTCGGATCGAACATTGCATCAGAATTAGGAACGATGCGTGTTACCCAGCAGATTGATGCCCTGGAGATTATGGGAGTAAATTCCGCCTGCTATCTTATCCTGCCAAAGATAATCGCCATGGTCACCATCATTCCATTACTCGTAATCTTCAGCACGTTCGCAGGTATCATCGGTGCTTTCGGCACCTGCTGGTTTGGAGGAATCATGACCGCTACAGATTTGGAGTACGGACTTCAATACATGTTCGTCGAATGGTACGTATGGTGCAGTATCATCAAATCACTGTTTTTTGCTTTCATCATCGCCAGTGTATCGGCCTTCTTCGGCTATACGGTAGACGGTGGATCGATCGAAGTAGGCAAGGCATCGACCGACGCTGTGGTAACAAGCAGCGTACTAATCCTTTTTGCCGACCTTATACTTACCCAATTACTGACCAAATAAACATTTCAGACCATGATAGAACTGAAAAGTCTCTGCAAGTCATTTGAAGGAAAAGATGTGCTGACTGATATCAGCGCAACTTTTGAAAACGGAAAGACCAATCTGATTATTGGCCAAAGTGGTTCGGGAAAAACGGTATTGATGAAATGTATAGTAGGTCTGCTGACACCTGAAAAAGGGGAACTGTTGTATGACAACCGTAATTTTCTGATCATGGATAAGAAAGAAAAGAAGGCCCTGCGTCGCGAAATGGGCATGATTTTCCAAAGTGCTGCCCTGTTCGACTCCATGACGGTATTGGAGAATGTCATGTTTCCACTGAACATGTTCAGTAACGATACCTTGCGCGACCGTACACGCCGTGCCATGTTCTGCCTGGATCGTGTAAATCTGGTTGAAGCCAAAGACAAATATCCCGGCGAGATCAGCGGCGGCATGCAGAAACGTGTAGCTATTGCCCGCGCCATCGCTCTCAACCCACAATATCTATTCTGCGATGAACCTAACTCCGGTCTTGACCCCAAGACTTCGCTCGTCATCGACGGACTGATACAGGACATCACCCGCGAGTACAACATGACAACACTCATCAATACGCACGATATGAATTCCGTCATGGGTATTGGCGAAAATATCATCTTCATATACGAAGGACACAAAGAATGGGAAGGCAGCAAAGACGACATCTTTACCTCAAGTAACGAACGTCTGAACAACTTCATTTTTGCCTCCGATCTGTTCCGCAAAGTAAAAGAAGTAGAAATACGGAATATGGAAGGATAAACTATCCGAACAAACCGAAAGCTGTATGCGATAGCGCATTTTGCATTTTTTAATGCCCCAATAATCGGAAAGCTCAAACAATCGAGTTATCTTTGAAGGAGATCAAATTTTGCAGCTATGAAATATAAACTTTTGGTTCTGGATGTGGACGGAACACTTCTCAACGAAGAGAAAGCCATTAGTAAACGTACACTGTCCGCATTGCTGAAAGTACAGCAAATGGGAGTACGTATTGTATTGGCATCAGGCAGGCCGACCTACGGACTGATGTCGATAGCCAAAACACTGGAATTAGGCCTCTACGGCGGTTTCATATTGTCTTACAATGGTTGTCAGATTATCGATGCACGCAACGGGCAAGTCCTGTTTGAGCGTAGAATTAATCCGGAGATGCTGCCCTATATTGAAAAGAAGGCTGTCAAGAACAATTTTGCCCTGTTTACATACCACGACAATACCTTGTTGACCAATACGCCGGATAACACGCATGTCAAAGAAGAGGCAGAGCTGAACGGCCTGGAAATCATTGAAGAAAGCGAATTCTCTACTGCTATAGACTTTGCCCCTTGCAAGTGCATGTTAGTGAGCGATGACGCAGATGCGTTGATCGGCCTTGAAAGCCACTGGAAAAAACGTCTCGATGGAGTATTGGATGTTTTCCGTTCGGAAGACTATTTCCTGGAAGTAGTCCCCTGTTCTGTAGACAAAGCCAATACGCTGGCTGTCTTGATGGAGCAACTGGGAGTGACACGCGATGAAGTGATGGCCATTGGGGACGGTGTATGCGACGTTGCCATGATCCAACTGGCTGGCATGGGCGTTGCAATGGGGAATTCCGTGGATTCTGTGAAAATCTGCGCCGACTATACGACAGATACCAACGAAAACGACGGAGTGGCCCAAGCTGTAGAAAAACTGATTTTAGCCGACATTCGCGCTACCAAGATACCTCTCGACCAACTGAATGCCCAAGGAAGCCATGCGCTGATGGGAAATCTGGGTATCCAATACACCTATATAGCCGAAGACCGCGTTGAAGCTACCATGCCAGTAGACCACCGTACCCGTCAACCCTTTGGCATCCTTCACGGCGGAGCCACATTAGCGCTTGCCGAAACTGTAGCCGGACTGGGTTCCATGATTCTGTGTCAACCCGACGAGATAGTCGTAGGGATGCAGGTGAGCGGCAATCACATTTCGTCGGCACTCGAAGGCGATACGGTGCGGGCCGTGGGCACCATCGTTCACAAAGGGCGCTCTTCGCACGTCTGGAACGTGGATGTCTTTACTTCAACCAACAAGCTTGTCTCTACCGTCCGTGTGGTGAACAGCGTGATGAAGAAGCGTTGAAAGAGGCCGAGTGCGATACTTGCAGAACAGCCGTTTTTCCCAGTTAGAAAAAATTAGTCTCCAGTTAGAAAATTATTTTTTCCTAACTGGGAAAAAATGAAGGGAATCAGGATAACTCCTTACTCTTCACCGTAGATGTACTCCACGGGCGACTTTTTGAAGCGCAGAATGCGGGTATCGTGCACTCCGGCACCGTTTTGCGTCAGATACAAGCCGGCCATGCTGCCGTTGAAATACCAACCGCTGCCTGTGGGCGAATATACGGTAAACAGTATGTTGTTGTAGTGGCCGTGATAGATGCCCGATGTATTCCATTGGGCAGACGGTCCATACCACACAACAGGCTCGTATTGCGTGAAGTCGGGACTCTTCATGGCTATGTAGATGAGGTCGCTCAGAGCCAGTTCGTCGATTACGAGATCGTTCCGCCGGCGCTGTTCGCGCTGTATCTTGCTGTGCCCTTCCCAGGGATTCTTCAGGGTATGGGTTCCGTTCCACATCACCCATACGTAGTCGGTGGCATCGAACATACGGTTGAATTCTTCCATGCTGGGCACCTCGTAGCCGTTGGGGGCAAGGGTGGTGGGCTCCAGCTTGTTCATGTGTGTATTGCCCGATGTGGTGAATCCGTCAAGTACGGCGACGCTGTCTTGCACTACTACTTGCATGCCCTGTGTGCGTCCTCCCTGATAAGCCCAGCCCCAAAGGTCGTAGAACTCGTCGATGGTACAGTCGCGCAGGTAGTTGAATACCGTGGTTCCGGCTTTGACAGCAGGGTCGTCGGACGAAAGGATCTGATCGTCGAACGATTTTGAGTTACCACGAGCATTGTACTTACACCACCATACACCGTGCAGCCAGGTGACAGGCAGTCCGTAATTGCGGCGCGACACGGTATATGCCTCGCGTGCCGAGCCATCGGCTTTGTTGCGGATGACGATTCGTGCTTCCTGCACCCGTCCGTTGGCAGTAGGATCGTTGGGCTTCCAGCCGGCCAGTACACGATAGACGTTACTACCTTCCTCTTGTGGAGCGATTTTCATCCACGGGTCTTCACCTTCGTTGAACTCGGCAAAGATTTCTTTTCCTTCGGGCAGGGTGATTGTTGCCAGTTCGTTATCGATGTAATAGTCGAAACGGTGGGCATAATTTTGCAAATCAAAATCCAGCAATCCTTCCATTAACGTCGGATTGGCTTGCAACACCAAGCGAATGTGGTCTTCAGGATAGGAGTTGTCCAGTCCTTTGCGGTGGAACTGCAGGCAGGCTTCATCGCTGGCATGGCCCGGCGGATAGAGCAATTTGCGTATCCGAAACAGGTTCTTACCTGCGATTCCTCGTGTCTGTGTCACGGGTTCTACGGTCAGCGGATAACCTTCGAGGGGAAGCATCTCCAGTTCATCATCACAGTCTACGGCCAGCAGTACTTCGGTGGCGTTGTGCGGGAAAATGAGTGTACTTCCTCCGTCGGCCACCTGTACGTCGTCGGGCAGTTGCGAAGCAGACCGATCCACGGTGAGCCGGCTGTCCAGACTGGGGATGAGTTCGGTATCTTCGCCTTTGGCCCATTCCTCAACCACAAGGTGTGCTCCACTCAGGTCCTTGCGTAGGGTTATAGTATAGATTGTGTTGCGTTTCAGTACTTCGGGTAAGGGCTGTTCCATTTCGTAGGGAGTTCCGTCCATCTCGGCTTTTACGTAGACTTTCAGGTCGGGATTGGCCTGCTCGTACAGATACATGATGGCTGCCGAGTCCTGTTTCAGTCCTTGGTCAAAAGTTAGCAGGATGTCTTCTTTTTCGGCCCCCGGCGGTGTCTGTATGTCGGTTTGCGGAAGGACAAACGTCTGTTTCGCCGCACTTCTTACCCCAAACTGGTGTACGCTGAAACTGCCTGCTACGCGAATGCGGAAGTCGAGTCGGGCCGTTCCGTGCTTCAGTGTCAGGGGAATGGAACTGACAGCCTGTCCGGTCAGCTTGATCTGTCCGGTCAGAAATGGTTGTACATGTCCGTCTGCGACCGTAAGGGTTTGTTGACAGAAGTCCACTTCGGTCAACAAACCGATTTCGGGCACCAGACCGGTTTCTGCATTGGCCAACACGTACAACGCACCAACCCGACGTTGCAGATCAAGTTTGTAACTGTTCTCGCTTTCGGCTATCAGTTGGGGATGATATTCGGTTAGTATACCATCTTCGAAGAGGTAGGCATCCATACGTTCGATGTGGGTTTCACCGGATACGGGCTGTGCCTGTCCTTCGGCGCTGAAATGGTTGAGACTAACCCGAAGCAAGGTATGGCTGTTGTCGGCAAAGTATTCATTGGTATGTTCGTCCGAACAGGCATTCAGCATCAGCAGGGTTGCCAGCAGGACAGTTGTCCGTGCAATATGTCTTTGGATATTCATAAATTTTAAGCTTTTACGTTCCCGATTTTTTAAGCCTCTAAGTTTCCGGTTTCTTAAGTTTTGCGTTTAAACTCAAAAACTTACAACTGGCATTTAGCATCACCGTCTGTAAGGCGTAAGGTCGGTGTTCGTACCTTCTTCCCATTCGTCGTACGATACGTTCAGCTTGATGTCGAGGCGATCCTGACGTACGGTAATAGTGTAGACGGTATTTCTCTTCAGCGGCCCATCGACGGCTTTAGTCAGTGTTTTCTCTTTACCGCCGATAACGGCTGTCGCGCTGATTTCTATACTCTGGTTCTCCTGTTCATATACATAAAGCATTCCCGATTTGCCGTCGGTGATGGGTTGCTGGAATACCACGGTTGTATCCTTGCGGTTGGCGTTGGACGGCGACTGGATGCTTTCTTGCGGAAACAGGTAAGCCGAATTAGCCAGATTGCGTACAGTGACATTCTTTACCGATACTCCCTCGATCGATTCTACAGCCAGGTCGAAACGTGCCATTCCGCGCTTCAGCGATACCGAAGCAGTATTTGTCTGGCTTCCGGTACTTTCCAAAGCCAGCATTCCGGTGAAGAAGTGTTCTGTTTGGGCAGGCATGTTGATGATGCTTTGCTTCCAGTTAGTTTCATCCAGTTCTGTTTCTTCCAGACCTTCGGTGGGGATGGTTCCGCCCGTGTAGGCCAGCAGGTAAAGGTTGCCCGAACGGCTGTCTATCTGCAGGTTGTAACTTTCAGATTCAGGAGCTCCCAGTTCGTAGATTTTTGCCATTTTTCCGTTTCTGAACAGGAAAGCTTTTACATCGGTTATGTCATTTTCGCCATCAGCAGCCTGAATCAGGCTTTCGTAGGCGGCCAGTCGGGCATTGATGATTGTAGTACCCGAGTTGCCGGACGGCAGATTCTCTTCTGCATCGTTCGTACAAGACGTCATCACAAATGTGGTGCATACTGCAAAGGTCATAGCCTTCATAAACTTCAAATCCATAATCGTCTGTTTAGTTTAAGTTAATATAAAAGTATAAACTACATGATGTCAGTTGTAAGCTGAAACTATCATTATATTAGTTGTATATGTATTCTACCGGACTCTTAATACAGCGTACTGTACGGGTTTTGATAGAGTTTTGTGCTGTAAATTTGAACCAGTTCTGTCCCGGACGGCTGGCTTGGGCATAGCCTTCCATATACCAACTGTTCGACGTGTTTCCGGTAATGGCCATAATGATGGACATCTGTGCGATGTTTCCGTCAGTGGTATTCCATTGATGTCCAAGTCCGTACAATGTCCAGTGATTACCTTCATACTCGAAGTCGTAAAAAGCTATGGTGCCATAAGACACTTCCAAAAATCGGGCCTCACGTTCTACAATGTTCACGGTAATGGTTTGTCCCTGACTGTTCTGGTGGGTTCGTGTACCTACACCTCCGATATTGCAGTTGGTGCCCCACACGAAGAAAGCATAATCGTCGAATGTCGGCAACTGATAGCCGTCGGGTGCCATTTGCGTGGCAGGTATTTGCCCCCAATTTTGTGCGGAGCCTTTCATCCCTTCATGATAGAATGCTGTTCCGTTGTGGCTCAGTGACAGTTCATCAGGATTGCCTCCCTGATATTGTCCACCCATTAGGGATAGCAGTTCATCATCACTGCAGGTGGTCAAGCGGTCCAATACGCCGGTTCCTGCTGCCTGGTCGTCGGCTATGCTGATCTGATCGTCGAAACTCTTGACGTTGCCCCGCAAATTGTATTTACACCACCAGGTTCCGCCGATGTTGACAACGGGGAGTCCCCAGTTTCTGCGCCGTATGGGATAAACCTCGCGGTTACTTCCGTCGCTGTCGGTAATGACCAGGCGAGCTTCCTGCATGCGTCCGTCGGCTTCGGGATCATTGGGTTTCCATCCGCCCAGTATGCGATAACTGCCGGCATTCTCGGCCAGTTTTATCCACGGTGTCTGTCCGTTGTCCGTTTCTACTGTAGCTATTTTACCATCGGGCAGAGTGAGACGTCCCAGTTCTCCGTCTACGTATCGGTCAAAGTTACATATACCGTCTTCATCGAAAATAATGCTGCCTTCGAGCTGGATAGGACTAGGTAAGAAAACAAGCACGATGCGCCCTTTATGGATCTGCTCTTTGTATACATCGGCATAGATGTACTCGCGTATGGTACCGGGCAAACGGTGAACATTGTTTACTGCAAGGCGAGCTACCGGTTCAAGGTTACGGCTGGCTGCAGCCTGTACACTGACTCCGGTGATGCGTCCGTCGACTGTGACTGTTGCTCCCGGTTCGGCATCGAGAACAAGGTTGAAATTGTTCTCGGTATAGGGAATGAAGACACTGTCGCAGGTACTGTTTACTTTAACGTTGGCCGGCAAGGCAGAGTCTTCGACGTTAACCCTTGCTTTGATTTGGGTTTCAGAACCAGAGGTATCACCTTGTTCCCAGTCACCGTTGCTGATGTTCATCGTTACGTCACCTCCGCGTCCATACACATGGATGGTGTAGACCGTGTTGCGTCGGATGGTGGTGGGTAGGGAAGCCTTCATCTTGTGCAACGCATTTCGGAAACGCACCAATACTTCGGCCTGTATGTCAGTGCCCTGCTGCTCGCAGAGGTAAAAGACAGTTTCGCGCGCATTGGACAGGGGAGTACAATACTGCTTGTCGAAACGGGTGGTCGCGGCATTCTGAGGAGGTGTGGCGGTTGCCTGCGGGTTGAGGTAGCCTTCGTCGACCAGACCGTCGATACTGACTTGCAGCACTTCTACACCTTGGTCGGTCGATTCGAGGTCGATGCGGGCAACACTGCGTGTCATGGCAACGGTCAGTTCCGACACTGACTGACTGCCCAGTTCCTCCCGACCGCTCATCAACAATCCGTGTTCCGTCATGTCACTGGTCGAAGCTGATAAGGCTAGAAAGTCGTCGAGGGTAGTAGCGCCGGGCACCAGTGCTTCCAAGACTGTTACTTGCGAGGCATTGGCCAGGAAGTAGAGGGTTCCGCGATTGTCGGCCAGATTCAGATAGCAGCGGCCGTCATCGCCGGGCACCAGCGGACCGTAAGTTTCCTGCAACTGTCCATCATCAAAACGGAAAGCTTTTACGTCGTTCATCCGTTTGTCGTCGGTGGTAGCGGCAGTGCCTTGCAGTCCGGCAGGTTTCAGAATCACAGATAACTGTCCTGCGGCGGATGTATCGGAAAATTCGGTTTCGGCAGTACATCCGGTTCCCAGTAGGAACGCAAAGAGGCAGCAAGCAATAAAATTGTATTTCATTGTTCGTTGTTTTAAGTTTTAATAAGTACGTGTGCACGGCTATGGTGCGGTGTAGGCCTTTGCCATCAGGGATATAGGGTCGGGTTATCCCGGCTGTTGAGGTACGACGGTGAGTCGATAGGGAACTTGTGCAGATTGTTGACGTAGAAGTTGTTCATCAGCTGCTGTGCCCAAGGACCGTAAGTGAACGCACTGCTGTGGTTGTATCCCATCACGTGTCCCAACTCGTGGAACATGATTTCGCAGGCGTAGGTGTTATTGTAGTGTGTAAGCCAAGCGTTTTGATAGGCTCCGAATATAATACCTCCACCTAGCCCGATAACACCGTTGCCCGAGTATACCAATCCTACTTGCAGGGTGCGTTCTCTACGCATCTGAGAGAGTACTTGATCAGCTGTCACCTTGTCGTCTACACCACCGTTGCCATATAGAATGTCTTCGTTGGCTCTGAGGATTTCTTCGTGTTCGTCCATGTCGATCATGTAAGTGAAGTTGATAAACATGGCCACTACCTCACGGCAATGTACGGGACGTATACCCATCCAGTTACCTACCGGGCCTCCGTTTGGCAGGTCGGGGTCGCCTCCGTAAAGGCTGAAGTAGATGTCCCAACCGTGTACGATGGATTTTATCTTGGCCCAATATGGGTCGTCGGACTCTATCTTGTATTGGGCTTCAGCGAGCTGTGCAGGTATCAGATTGCCGATTTCGATCAGTTTGCCCGACTCGGTGCGGTACATACCGTTACGGCTGCTGATGGCGACTTCGTGAAAGAAGTCGGCAAAAGCCGGTATGGAGTCGAAGTAGGCCAAATCGAAATACTCGTTGCTTACGGACGGAACTTGCACCTTGATGAGCACCCGTTTCAGATCGCGAGGCGAATAGAAGCGAGCATGAAGCTGGCCGGCATCGTTCACCTTGATTTGCAGTGGGTGTGCTGTGTTGAATCTCCGTTGTGCAGGGTCGGCATAGATGGTTTTGGACTCTCCGTCTTGCAGTATCTTAGCATGATTGCCTTCGTTGTAAGCCTGTCGGGTGATGTACATGGTGCCCTGATAGTCGTCGGGATGCTCCATCCGTGCGTGTACCTGTTCGATGCGGTTAGGGCTTATGGCATCTACACCGAACAGGTAGCTGCATTGGCGCTCACCGCCCCGATAGTGGGTGGTAGTGAGGCTGATTTCGGCATTGATCTGTGCCTCTGCGGTGGTAGGCATAAACCAATAGGTGTTCTGGTCGTTCAGCTCGATGGGATCGGTCTGCCCGTTGCTTTGTCCAGCATATCCTCCGTCGCCGGTGAAGGCAGTATAGAAGGTACCGGTGTGAAACGACAGTGTCTTCTGCGTTGCGGCAGTACGCACATCGTCGTTGTTGTAGAGCAGGTCGAGGTCGAGACGCCCCATGATGCGCTTCTGCACGATTTCGGCGGGCAGATGCACGATGTATTCGTGACCTCCGGCAACGGCCTCGCGGCTGACGCTGAAAGGGGTCTTCGAATAGAAATATTCGGCTTCGAGAGGCTTCTGCAGGTCGGACGGGAAGCTGATCCATTGGTCGGTTTTCTGCTTCAAGGGGTGAATGGTGGCCCCGTCGTCGAGCAGATTGCCTTTGATGGCAAGAATCAGCAGTTCGTATTCGCCTTCCTTCAGGCCTTCGATTTTGATTTCCTGGTTTTGGTGGTTGTAGATGCCCTTCAGGCCGCTGGCTATAGCGCCGTCTTCATCGACTACGTAGAATTCTACCCGGTCGTAAGGAGCATCGGTTTCGGTAGTTTGGCGAGTGTGGGCACCGTCGTTCTCGTAGCGGTCGCTCCGCAGTCGGACGGTAGGTGTACCCGCCTCCGTCTGTAAGGAATCTGCCCATTCATCCTGTTGGCAGGAGATAAAGGCCAGACTGCATAAAAATGTTATCCAAACAATCTTTTTCATCCTGTTTCTGTAAATTGTGGTTCTCTCTAATACCTGTTATACGTTTGTTATCCTGAATTTCTTTTACCAGTTGTTCTTTTTCGGCTTCGGCCATGAAAAAAGCGCGATGTGTCTCGCCGGTTGGGGTGAAGGCATATTGCGCTTTTGTATGCTATAACGTCGTTTGAGTCGAATTGTTCATTGTACATTTGCGACTTCGACGTTTTCTATGTGTCTGACCGAAGCTTTCCGGCGGGTTTTCACTGTCATTAAACGGAAATGGAAGAAAAATGTTTTGGGGAACTATAGCATTTAACTTTTATACACAAATTCTTTACTTTCGTTTCTCTTAGGTTCAGGCCTTTCTGCCGGGGCCATTGAACCGTGCAAGTGTTGTTCGCAGGCGAGTTGGGAAATATTTCGTTCGGCGTGCCTGTCCTTCCAAACTTTATTTGTACTTTTGCCACTTCGAAGTAAAACGGAAAGAACATGTTGACGAAAGTTATTGAACAAGCGAATATCGATCATTTTGCCAAATGGCTGGACCGTGCGGACAAGATGGTGATTGTGTCGCACGTGGGTCCCGACGGCGATGCCATCGGCTCTTCGCTGGGATTGTGGCACTTCCTGAACTCGCAGGATAAAACTGCGAATGTGATTGTACCCAACGCTTTCCCCGATTTTCTGCGATGGATGCCTGGCAGTAAAGATATCCTGCAATACGACCGTTACAAGGAATTTGCCGACAAGCTCATTGCAGAAGCAGACGTCATCTGCTGTCTAGACTTCAACGCCTTGAGCCGTATCGATGCAATGGCCGAAGCTGTCAAGAATTCCCCTGCACGCAAAATTCTGATAGACCATCACCTGCATCCCGAGGACTTCTGTAAAATCGTCATTTCTCATCCGGAAATATCCTCTACATCCGAACTTGTTTTTCGTCTGATCTGTCGCATGGGATACTTCAGTGACATCACCAAACAGGGAGCAGAGTGTATTTATACAGGAATGATGACCGATACGGGTGGATTTACCTACAATTCCAACAATCGTGAAATCTACTTTATTATCAGCGAACTGCTTTCTAAGGGGATAGACAAGGATGCCATATACCGCAAAGTATTCAACACCTATTCCGAAAGTCGCCTGCGCCTCATGGGATATGTACTGACACAAATGAAAGTATATCCCGAATACCATGCCGCCATGATATCGCTCACCGAAAAAGAGCAGAAGCAATTCAACTATATCCGAGGTGACAGCGAAGGATTCGTCAACATTCCGCTCAGCATTAAAAACGTTATCTTTTCATGCTTCCTGCGCGAAGATACCGAAAAGCCTATGATTAAAATTTCCCTCCGATCGGTTGGGAAATTCCCTTGTAACCAACTGGCTGCTGAGTTCTTTGGCGGAGGCGGGCATCTGAATGCCTCGGGAGGTGAGTTTTACGGCACGATGGAAGAAGCGCAAAAAGTCTTCGAGCAGGCGCTGGAGAAGTATAAGCCTCTGCTCACAGCTAAAGGATAAAAACGGAGTGCAAAGGTTAAAAGATACGAACTTTATTCCCGCATTTTTCAATATTCAAGGAAATCAGATACTTTTGTACGAAAATACAAACTTATATTAAATGAAAAAACTCTTATTACTCTTTTTTATATTGCTGGCTGTAGGTTTCAGTTTCCAGGCATGTGATGATACGAAGACATACGCGGAGATGTTGGAAGAAGAAGATGACGCCATCGCTGATTTCATTAACAAGGAAGGAATAAAAGTCATCAGTCAGACTGAATTCTTCGACAACGATTCGGTTACCGACGTCGAAAAAAACGAATTTGTACAACTGTCCAGCGGTGTCTATATGCAAATCGTAGACAAAGGATCAGACAATCCGGCAGACACTGTAAAGAACAACGATTTGGTATTGGTACGTTTTATGGAATACAGCCTATTGGACAAAGATACGACTCTGAGTAATCTGACACTTCCTTATTTGGTAGATGAGTTCAAGTATACAGCTTCTTCATCTTCCATTGCCGGTATTTTCATACAAGGGTTGATGTATATGGCATATGGCTATACAGCTGTACCCGCAGGTTGGTTAGTTCCCCTGCCTTACGTACGCGACAAAGCTCATGTACGATTGATTGTACCTTCCAAGATGGGACATCAAAGTGCCATGCAATCCGTATATCCTTATTATTATGATATTACCAAATATCAGATATACAAATAACATTCCTGCATAATCAACTAACATTTAAAACATACAACCTATGACTCTAATCAAATCTATCTCTGGAATCCGCGGAACGATTGGCGGCAGTGCAGGCGAGGGACTCAACCCGCTTGACATCGTGAAATTCACATCTGCTTATGCTACACTCATCCGCAAAACGTGTACCGTAAAAAGTAACAAGATCGTAGTAGGCCGTGACGCCCGTCTCTCCGGCGAAATGGTAAAGAACGTAGTGGTAGGTACCCTGATGGGTATGGGATGGGACGTTGTCGACATCGACCTGGCTTCCACACCGACCACTGAACTGGCCGTTACGATGGAAGGTGCCAGTGGTGGTATCATCCTCACCGCTTCGCACAACCCCAAACAGTGGAACGCCCTGAAGCTGCTGAACGAAAAAGGCGAGTTCCTGAACAAGGAAGAAGGCAACGAAGTGCTCCGCATTGCCGAAGCCGAAGCCTTCGAATACGCCGAAGTAGATAAACTGGGCACTTACCGCAAGGACTTGACCTACAATCAAAAGCATATTGACAGCGTATTGGCACTCGACCTCGTTGACGTAGAGGCCATCCGCAAGGCCGACTTCCACGTAGCCATCGACTGCGTGAACTCCGTGGGCGGCATCATCCTGCCCCAGTTGTTCGAAGCACTAGGCGTAAAGCATGTAGAGAAGCTCTACTGTGAACCGACCGGCAACTTCCAGCACAACCCCGAACCGCTGGAAAAGAACCTGGGCGACATCATGAACCTGATGAAGGCCGGCAAGAACGATGTAGCTTTTGTAGTTGACCCCGACGTTGATCGTCTGGCCATCATCTGCGAAGACGGACGCATGTACGGCGAAGAATATACATTGGTCAGTGTAGCAGATTATATTCTGAAGCATACCCCGGGTAGCACCGTGTCTAACCTGAGCTCTACCCGCGCCCTGCGCGACGTAACCCGTAAGTACGGACAGGAATATTTTGCATCGGCTGTAGGCGAAGTGAACGTCACCACAAAGATGAAGGAAGTGGGTGCCGTTATCGGTGGTGAAGGCAACGGCGGTGTCATCTATCCCGCCAGCCACTACGGACGTGATGCGCTGGTAGGTATCGCCCTCTTCCTGAGCCACCTGGCACACGAAGGCAAGAAGGTGAGCGAACTGCGTGCCACCTATCCCGCTTACTTCATGGCCAAGAACCGTGTGGACCTGACGCCCGACACTGACGTGGATGCCATCCTGGCCAAGGTGAAGGAAATCTACAAGAACGAGGAAATCAACGACATCGACGGTGTGAAGATTGACTTCCCCGAAAAGTGGGTACACCTGCGCAAGAGCAACACGGAACCGATTATCCGTGTATATAGCGAAGCCCATACGCAAGAAGAAGCCGAAGAAATCGGCCAGCAGATTATGAAAGTAATTGCTGAACTGGCGAAATAAATGAAGAACTGATAATGAAGAATGAAGAATTACCTTTCGGGTGATTCTTCATTCTTTTTTATGCCTTATTCTTCATTCCTCATTCTTCATTCTTCATTTAAATCACTTTCTCCACTTCTCCCTCGAAGTTGGGTGTAAAGATGCCCTTGCCCAGATTGGCACGAATTTCCTCTACGGGCCAGAAGCGGCCGCCGTCCAGCTCGTCACTGGGAGTGACAGGGCCGTCGTACACCGTCTTGTAGGTGAAGACCAGTTCACGCTCGCGGGCCGACTCGAAGACGTAATGTGTCACCTGTTGGGGCGTGAAGTCGGTAATGCCCAGTTCCTCGCGCACTTCGCGGCGCAGGGCCTGTTCTACACTCTCGCCCAAATCGACATGACCGCCTACGGCTGTATCCCACTTGCCGGGCTGTATGTCTTTCCATTCGGGACGCTTTTGCAGATAGAGTTCACCGCGCGAGTTGAACACGTGCAGGTGGACGACGGGATGCAACAGCTTGCTGCCGTTGTGGCACTCGCCACGTGTGGCGGCACCGGTGATATTGCCCTCTTCATCGACGAGGGGAAACATTTCTTGGTTATTGTCTTGATTCATAACTTATATTTTTTATACTCCGCGTCCTCCGTGATGAATATTACGGCATCAGCAGCGACGAGTCGCCATAGCTCAGGAAGCGGAAGTCATGGGCCAAAGCGTAGTCATAAATGGTGTGCCAGTCGCCGTGTACAAAGGCCGATACGAGCAGCAGCAGTGTACTTTGCGGCTGGTGGAAATTGGTTACTATCGCCTTGACAATGCGGTAGTCGTAACCCGGAGCAATGATGATTTGCGTACTGGTGTGCAACGCCTCCATGCCGTGGCGATCCAGATAGTTGCGAACTGCGGTCAAAGCAGCAACCGATGTAGGCGCCTCGCCCTCCATGTCGTAGGGCTGCCATTGGCGAACATGCAGTTCGTCCTCCGTTGCATTGGGGTTCTTCAGCAGGGTGACACCGATGTGGTAGAGGCTCTCGAGCGTGCGCACCGACGTGGTGCCTACGGCCACAGCCTGTCCGTCATGGGCTATCAACTTGTCTATCGTACCGCACGACACGGAAATGTATTCCGTATGCATTTCATGACCTTCGATTTCCTCGCTCTTCACGGGCTTGAAAGTACCGGCTCCCACGTGCAGCGTCAATTCCTCCAAATCGACTCCCTTCGTACGCAGGGCATCGAGCACGCGGGGCGTAAAGTGCAGTCCGGCAGTGGGTGCGGCCACGGAGCCCTTTATCTTGGAATAGACCGTCTGATAGGTCGTCTTGTCGCTCTCCTGCGTCTCGCGGTTTAGGTAAGGAGGAATAGGTAACTCACCGAACACCTCAAGGATGTCGGCAAAGGTCACTTCGGGGTTATCCCAGCGAAAATCCACCCAGTGACTGGTACCGCGACATTCTCCCCGTTCGGCGGTCAGTGTCAGCGGACGTCCCTTCACTGTCATCGCGCGACGCAGGGGGCCTTCTTTCCATTTCTTCAGGTTACCTATCATGCAGAGCCAAGCGGCATGTTCCGTCTGCTGGAAATTCAGCGCATAATCGTTCGGCTCGATGGGTTCCAGGCAGAACACCTCAATCAAGGCCCCCGTCTCCTTGCGGAAGTGCAGGCGGGCCTGGATGACCTTGGTATTGTTGAACACCATCAGGCTGCCAGCCGGCAGATAGTCGGGTAGAGAGGTAAAGCGGTCTTCGGTCACCGTGCCGTGGCGGTAAACCAGCAGTTTGGACTGGTCGCGTACGGGCAGTGGGAACTTGGCGATGCGTTCGTCGGGCAGCGGATAGTTGAATTCGCTGATGTGGATATGTCTGGGGTCTTGTTTCATAATCACAGGTTTTTTTCGAGCGCAAAGGTACGGATTATTTCAACGCATGTAACCGATTTGAAACTTAAACTTCACCGTTTCCTAATAATCTGTTCATACGAAAACGCTTCTTTTGCAACACCAATAAAACAAAAAGCATAAAATGAAAAATTTATTTTTAGGAATCATGACTTCCGCTCTGTTGGCTTTGCCCGTTGATGCGCAAGTCCGTCATGAGATTAAAGTACCGGATATAGCCGATTGTCAAACACTGAAATGTGACTTTCACATGCATACCGTCTTTTCCGACGGGTCTGTATGGCCCACTGTACGTGTAGATGAAGCTTATCGGGAAGGGTTGGATGCCATCGCTTTGACCGAACATCTAGAATACCGTCCCCATTCAAAAGATATCCAGGCACACCACGGACGTTCATGGGAAATTGCGGAAAAGAGTGCCCAAACCAACGGTATCCTCCTGATCCGTGGAAGTGAAATTACCCGTTCTATGGCACCAGGACATTTCAATGCCATTTTTCTACAAGACTGCAATCCATTGGAACAGAAAGACTGGAACGATTCTTTTAAACAAGCCCAAAAACAAAATGCCTTTATTTTCTGGAATCATCCAGGATGGGAGCGCCAACAACCCGATACGACTTTGTGGTGGGATGAGCATACTCAAATTTATAACAAAGGCTGGATGCAGGGTATTGAAGTTGCCAACGGAACAACCTATTTTCCCGAAGCTCACCGCTGGTGTCTGGAAAAGAAACTTACTATGTTAGGCAACTCAGATGTCCATCAACCCATCGGTATGGATATCGACTTTGCCAAAGGACAACACCGGGTGATGACCTTTGTCCTGGCCAAAGAACGAAGCCTAGAAGGCATCCGGGAAGCACTTGAAAATCGCCGTACCATCGTATGGATCAACGATCTGCTGGTTGGTGAAGAACAATATCTGAAAGAACTGTTTGAAAAATCTGTTGAAGTAGTCAAAATAGACCGGAAAGCAACTCATTGTTCCATTGTCCTGCAAAACAAATCAGACCTGACTTTCCACCTAAAAAAGACCATGCACGACAAGGCTATTGAATATTTCCGCACTTATACAATAGAACCACAGTCGCGCCATACCATCAACATCTACTATCCTGCTCAACTGAAAGATGGACAGATCAATTTCGAAGTGACCAATCTGTTGGTAGAACCTGGTAAAGGTATGGACTACAGCTATTCTTTCTAAAAGAGCTGAGATATCTTAGAAGCGCAAAGCAGAAAACAATGTTTTTCAGGCTTTGCGCTTCTATCGCTTTGCACTATCTTTGCATAGGATAATTAAAAAAGCTGTATCTGATTGATACACAGAATGGAATTGAAGAGTGTGAGATTTTAGGTAACGATTTAGCGACATTCAGAACGCTCTGACTTGCTGCGGTTTACCTCATAGATTCAAACAACTCTTTCGTATTTGCAAAGATACATTTTTTATCCCATAGCACCAAATCATTACCTATTTTTTAGGGATATTACTGTTACCTCGTTCTGAAAACGGCTTCCGGCTTGATGTGCGTAAGCCCATTTCAGAAACGGCACAAGCAAAGAAAAGCCCACGACGACCACAATGTCACAAGTGACACCGCCATCGTCGTGGGCACTTCTTTTATGTGCTTGTGCAGAACGGACAAGTCCGTTTTATCCATTTCCTTTTTTCGTCTTTGTCGGCAGAAAACTTGCAACCGCAAGCCATGCACGCATGACAATGACGGTTGCAGGACTTCTGTCACGGCGGCAGGAAAGCGGGGCTTTCCCCTTGTCCGTTGCGCCGCCCTTTGAACTTCCCCGTGGCGCATTGCGCCATCCTCTATGCTTCCCCTTTTCCTTCCCGCCTCTCCAGCAAGTATGCCGATATTCCCATGCCGCCATTCCAGACGGCATCAGTGGGTCATTTTCGTTGCAGGGGCAAAGGTAAAGACGGGATTAGGAACACAAATTTTTTAGCCACAATCTCCACACTTCGCAGGCTCAGGTAGTATTCTGTCGAAAAAATTTGCTGAACCTACTCCCTAACCTTTGCATGGCCCCCGAAACGAAAACGACCGATGCGCGGTCGGAAGACGTCACAAGGAAACATCGGACATACGGAGAGGCGAAAAGAAAAAGGACTCGACCTCCCCATCCGAGTAAGACAAGTAAGAACAACTTAAAAATTGGAAGATATGAGAATGACATTGAACGACATCGGAAAGGCTTTGCGGAAAGTATTGTCCGCAGTAGCGAGAGCGGCATGGGGCATTACCCTTTGCGCAGGAGGTTTGGCGGTAGGCATCGCAGGGGAAATCCTATTGGGCGTGTTGAACTTCATGTTCGGCATCCTCACCGCCCTACTTTCAATAGTGGCAATTATTTGGACATTCATTTGGTTATTAACCCTTTAATTCACAAGGATATGGCGAAAAGAAACAGCAAGAAGGCAGCGCAGCAATGCAGGTTTTACGAGGTGGACAACATCTTTGAGTATATGGTGGGAACGTACATCAACGGTAACTTTTCCTCATTCAGAAGATTGTACCATGAACTGAACAAAGAAGCGAGAAAGGACTTCATTGACTTTCTGTTGAGCGAGGCAGAGCCTATCTATTGGAGAGAGATTTTGAAAGAAACCATTTGACAACCCATCAAAAGAGAGCCTTATGAACAAGACAACGGAAAAGATACCCACATGGAGTTTGGGGTACATCATCAACGGTGACATGACGGGACTGACGGACGAGGAAATCCGCATGATTGACGAGTGGCAGAGCAAGTGGAACGTGCAGGTTGTCTCACCCAAGAACCACATAATGCGACGTCTTCACCGGGCAGAAGGCGAAAACCTCATTGGCAAGCATCTCTTCCACCGTGGCAGCATTGGTTACACACTCGCAAGCGTTGTTCACACTCACATCCATACTCTGACTTTCAAAGTCAATTACAATGTTCAACTTTTTCATGTTGTATAAAAATTTGAAGTTTTTATACCACCGCATGAACTGAAAACCGACTGGATTTTCAGCGAACCATTGCATTGACAAGGAAGGGGAAAAAGAGGGATATGGAAGTAGAAAATCGTGTTTAGGTACTAAATCATAGGTCTTTCAACAAATGTAAGAGAAGAGGAACAACAGGAACGTTTCGATTGAGCGAGAGTAAAGCGAATTTGCTTGCTCTGCCGAGCGTGAGAAACGTCGAATGTGTTTCAACTTGCGAAGCGTTCTCCTGCTGTTCCTCTTTGAATATGTTTCAGGCCCAATGCCTGTACCTGGGCGTCATGGATTATTGCGAGAAGCGTCATTGGCCCAATCGGGTTCTTCCTCCGGTGTGAGTGGGGTACGGCCTTTCGTAGAGTGGAACCGATGTATCATTCTTGGCATCCAATCCTTGCACCCTGTTTCAGGGTGTGGCCTTTGTTTGCCCATCAGCTCGATAAAATATCGCATTTCCTCGCGGGAAGCCCGTTCTTGTTCTTTTCTCTGCTGTGCCTGCTGGTGCAAGCCGTAAAGACTGTAGCCAAACACACTGATGGCAATGAACGTAATTCCGCACAATACGCCGAGTTCAATCCGCGACTTGACTTCTTCGGTCATTTCATAGCGGATGTAGAACGAGATTCTTTCAATGAGGTCTCTCATTTCACACAAAGCTCAGTTACCATCTACAAAGACGACATTTATGGTGGAATTGCTATACAACTTAACAGGAGTGGTATTTCCGCCCGGTGTCCATGTCTTTGCTTCCTCATCCACATACGGCTGTTGGGAAATGTCGAGGTGGAGCGTAAAGGTCGTATTCGTGTTGTTAAGCGCATTTGCCTGTGTCGATTTACTTTCCCACCATGTATCGGACGTGAGCCAGACATCGGTCAAAGTTGAACAATTTTGAAAAATGTTTGATTCCAATGTGCTCACGCCAGGTGCTTTTACGATGCGAAGCTTAGAACAGTCTCTAAAAGCACCTTGTTGCAAGCTCGTTATGGAGCTTGGCAACACAATTTCCTCCAAATTGGTAGAAAAGTAAAAGACTGAGCCAGTTTGATAGCCGGCTGTCTCTCTACCAGTATTTTTAGGTAATGCTGTCAGTTGGGTTTCCACCTCCGACAAATCAAGCACCTTAACAGGGGAATTACCCGTCTGGCAACTTTCACCTATGGTTTCAAAGTCTCCTGTATTCATCTGCCCGACAATCTTCAGTTCACCGTTGTCGCTCACTGTTTGGATTATGATGTCTCTGGTCAGCAAGCCCTCTGCTTCCAAGGTAATGGTATGTGTGGCGGGGTCTGCGGTAATTCTATCATCGTGGACTATCGTGCTGCCCCAATTCGTATCCATATTCGCCGTGAAAGTCACGTTAATCAGGCCGAGGTTCTTCACGTCGCCCACGAGGGTGGTGTGCTTGTTCGGGCCGAGCGGCACGTTGGTGACTTGCTGGCTGTTTGTGCCGTTGGCGAGGGTCAAATTCTGGTTGGCTTCATCCACCAAGGCGTAGAACGAAAAGACTTCCGCGCCATCCGTTGTGCCGGTGATGCCCGATGTCAGCGTATGCACAAAAGGCGTATTGTCTGCCGCAGTAATTGGGGCTTCAGTGTTCACGTTGTATGCCGTGTAGGTGGTCGGCACGGTGACGGTGATTTTACTGCCTGTCTCCACATTCGTTGTGGTCTTCAGCGTCACTTTCGCCACAACGTGCTGCAATGTGGCCTCTATGGTCGGGTCTGTATTGCCGATTGCCTGCTTCACACGGTCGGCAAAGGCGATGCTTTCCTTTTGGTACTTCACGTTGTGCAAGTCCGCCGGAATATCACTTGTCACATTGTCCGCCCAAAAGAGGAATACGTGGCTTTCATCGGGTTTCAGGTAGATGTTGCCTGTGAAAGTTCCGTCTTTGTCTTCATCAGTCAGGCGAATGGGCATGGCATAGTCGCTACCTGTGTATGCGTTTCCTTGTGCGTCGCATACCTGTACGTAACAATACGTTGCATCTTTGTCATCGTCCGCGCTGACAGTGCGTGTCTGCACACCGTCGCCCACGGCGGCCGAGAGGGTGACGGGCACAAGGCCGTCATGCCCCGTGTCCGTCATCACTTCGTTCGGACTGCATGATGCCAGCAGCACGGCGGCTGCCAGCACCGGGAAAATGTTTCGTTTGATGTTCATCGTTCTTGTTGTCTTTATATGGCAACAAGCGTGGTGATGAAAGAGTTTGTGCAAGAAAAGGGGGTGCCGGCCGCGTCAGGCTTGAATGCCGTTCTCGTAAAGGTATTCGGGCGCGATGTCTATCTTGCCGTTGTCCCATTCCAGCGTGTCGGTCACTTTGAACTGCTTGAACAAAGCCAAGTCGCCCAATGGCTTGAACACGGGATAATGCTTTATGATGTTGGCAAAATCCACCACCTTACGGATTCCGTTGTTGAACTGCACCTGTATGCGGTAGCCGTCCAAATAGGTCGCGCTTAAAACTTCTGTCCACATAGCTTATTATTTTAAAGGTTCAATCTGGTTTGGCTCAAGTCCCTGTGAGGCTCTTTCCCATGCTGCTTTTAAGTCTTCACGGTGCATGCTTACCCATTCTAGAATCAGGCGCACGGCACGTTCAGACATCTCACCTTTGATTTTCCCGTTTTCTATCTCCACCAATATCTTGTCTTTTTGGTAGGTGGCGTGAAAATGCGGTGGGTTGTGGTCTAAGAACCGCATGGTAATCTTGATGCCGAAAAATTCACATATCGTAGGCATAGTCTTTATTATTTGTCTTCCCGTGGACAAAGATAGTCTTTTTCCGCCAAACAACCCTCTTTCTTACACAAAATCTTTCAAAGAACGCTTGTATTTTATCTGTTTTTTTAGTCTCCTTTTACGCTGGCACGTCAGCCTATCAGTAGGCTGTCCCATCAGTGTGGCCGCCGTCTTCCCATTCAGGGAGGGTGTGGTCAGAGCCACCATCAAAGTCTTCCGTTTCTTCATAGCCCCAATCCCCGCTCACTGTGGCCTTGATATTGCCCAAAACCAGTCCGGCGTGGTAGATGTCGCCCGTCAGCGTGATGTGGGTGTTGGGCGAAACAGGCACGTCATAGATGTCAATGGCCGGATTTTCTAACGGACCGTCGTAATGCAAGGCAAGTTTCTGTGTGCTGCCGTCGCCCAAGACGTAGAAATGGGCTACTTCCGCATTGGCTTCATATTCTCCGTCAGTGACATCGAGCATATAGCCGCCGGAAACTTCCGAATCTGCCACTACTGCATCCGTTTCCACATTGTACTTGCTGTACACATTAGGCACGGTGACGGTAAGGGGCCATGCGTCGCTGACGGTGAAATCCGATTCCGTCATCACGGTCACACGGGAAACGACATGGCTTAAGGTCACGTTTATGCCTCCCGCGCTCCACTGCTTATCCAAGTCTTTTCCTGCCCATGCGATGGTCTGCCCGTTGGTGTATTCCACCGCTTTCAAGTCTTCAGGAGCGGCAGTGCCGTCAGCTTCCGTGTCCGCCCAGAATAGGAAGTCGTAGGTTTTGGCCCCGTTGAGATACACTATGGTGGCGAAAGTGCCGTCTGGGGAAAGTGTCATTTCTTTCACATCGGAATTGCCACCCTCCAATTTCGAGCCATCGCCATTGAGTATCTGCACGTAGCAGCGCTTAGCATCGACATCGCCTGCGGCGCGTGTCTGCATCCCGTCGGTGGGCAGGGAGGCGGTGATGGTCATGGGCTTCAGACCATCGTTGTTGTTCACTGTATTTTGCAGCCCGTCGTCCTGGCTGCAGGATGCCAGCAACGCTGCGGTCGCCAACATCAAAACTGTTGCTTTTCTGTTCATCTTTTTGCTTTTATTTGTCAATAAATCGTCGTCACTTTATATTTAGAAGCAGTCGGCTATGAGTGCAGTTTGCCTCATATCTTCGCTTATTTGTGTATGCTTATTCAGTTGGTTGATTCAATTTATCTGAAACATTTGAAAAATCATTATAGACACCCTTATAACCAGAATTATAATAAATATAATAAGCAGCATTTCCGTTTATATAAATATTGAAAATTTTAGAATTGCTATTATGTTTTATCGCAAAGGTGTAATTGTCGTCCAAGACTTCATTGAAAATATTGACACCACTTGTAAGGTCAAGTTCTACGCTTTTATGAAAAATAGCGCTTAAAACTGCGTCTAAATCTTTTATGTTCCCTTCTGGTAAATAAAATTTATTGACACCATCATCCGGAGTTCCTTCGGACGTGCCATCTTCCTTTTTGAAAAAGTAGTCGATTTGCTTCTCTACATATTCTTTTGTCGCTCCCCATTTGGGATTGTCTTCCGACAAGTCGCCTTGCAGATAGACGTGGGTATTGGCGGCAAGAGGCACACTTTCAATGGTCTGCTTCAATAAATGAAATTCCACGTCCACACTTTGCGCTTCGTCTTTGGAAATGAAATAGAAAGATGCCACTTCCTTATTAGCTGCAACATTGGTAGGTCCTTCAAAAGTCTTGACCAACGTCTGTTGAGAGAATGTAGAGTTGGCAGGGGCAGCCACGTTGTATGAACTGGCGCAGGTGGCGGTCACACGGACTGCTTCCCCGGCTTCGGCTGATGTTTCCGTGGTCGTTTGCAGGGTGAGCTTAGTCACGGCGTGTTTCAGGCTGACGGTTGTTCCAGTTACCTCCTCCGGCGTACCTGTGGTGTGATAGGCGTATGCCACAGTTCCTGCTTGGTAAGGCACCGCAGTAAGGTTGCTGATGTCTTGATTTCCATTATCCGCCCAAAACAGGTAAGTGTATTCCGCGTTGGAAGCAAGTTCAACTGTAAAAGTGTAGTTATCGTTACTTGATGTTCCTTCGATGGGGTCTGTCACCTTCGTTACGCCCGCCGCGTCATATACCTGCATATAGCAGCGTGTCGGTTGGTCGTCTGTCGTGGCAGTCGGTGTGCGTGTCTTGGCATCACCCTCCATCACGATGTCGGGCGACACGGTGAACGTATAAGTCTGTATCTGTCCAGTAACAGGGGTGCTTCCGCCATCCTCCGGCAACTCGTCCCGGCTGCAAGAAGTAGCCAGCAGAACTACCGCAAGCGTCGTAAATATGTATCTTAGTTGTTTCATTTTATATCACTTAGTTCAATAAATAATCAATCAAAACTCTATCACAATATCCTCACCCCATTCGGTGTCAATCTGCACACCGCCCGGCGTCTTTCCAGCCGTAAGGAAGTGGCCCGTGACGGTGGTGAGGTGGCCCCGCTTGTAGGGGATCTTGACGTGCTGCACGGTGGCGACTGCCTCGCCCGTGTTGGTGTCAATCATCTCTATGGTGACGGTGACAAACGATTCCTCGCCGTTGGTCAGCACGAAGTCCGCGCCCACCTGGCGGTTCACTTTCGCGTCATACCCCTCGGCCACGGTCGGCACGGAGGTGTAGTGTATGCCCGTGTTGAGCGCATCGTTAGGCTTGCCCGTGGCCACGTTGAAGCCCGTGGGGAAGAAGCCCTCGTTGGTGACGCGCACCTGCAAGTCCTCGATGTCGGGCAGGGCTTCGCCCTTGTCTATCAGGTTGTGGTAGGCTTCCACGTCGGTGGCAATCAGGCGGTACTTGGCGAAAGGACGCACCAAAGAGACAGCCCCCTCAACTTCCCCTGTGGGGGAGCTTGGAACGCTCAACGTAGTAGTTGAATAGTACGCATCCTTCTTGTCCGTCTCGCCATTGGCCACATAGTTATCGGTAAGGACAAGGACTTTGCCGAGGTCATCGGCATTGTAGTAGCCGCCGCTCCAGTCCGCCCAAAGGCGCAGGTCGTAGTCGCCCGGCATCAGGGAGAGTTCGGCGAGGTATGTGCCGTCCGCCTGCAAGGCGCACTCCTGCACGCGGCGGTGTACGCGGTTGTCCGTGCCTGCCTGGTAAACCTCCGCCACGCAGCGCAGCGGCTTGCTGTCGCCACCGGCACGGGTGGCCGTGTAGGCAGGCAAGTCAAGCCCCGGCACAGTGAGCGAGAGGCTCAATGTAGTAAGGTGGATGCCGCTTGTGCCGTCCGTCAGCACGAGGTGCAGCCGCTCGATGTCGCCCGAAGTCACCTCCACCTGCTCCGAGGCGGTGAGCATATAGGGGAAGTCGGCGGCGTGTGCCTTGAGCCATTCCACCAGGTCGGGGATGGTCGTCTCTTCGGGCAGCGGTTCCACTTTCGTGTCCGCCGGGTCGCCGTTGGCCACCACAACCACCGTGTAGCTGCCTGCCGGGACGGGGATGTATTCCGAAGCCAGCCCGGAAGGGTCGTCGTAAGTCTTGCAAAGGTCGGCGGTGCCGTCACTGCCAAAGAGATAGAGCGTGAGGTCCGTGACCTCCGCCTCGCTTTCCAGTCCTATAATCATCGCCCCCTGTCCTTCGGGCAAGGGATATTCGCCCTCGTGCGCGTCGCCGTCGCAGGCCGTCAGGCAGATACCCAAGACCACGCACAGCACGAGGCAGGCGTATGACAATCCTTTCATTTCATGTATCCGATTCATTCTTATCATGTTTCTCTATTAGTTCATACCAGAGTCTGTCACTACACGCCTTGCCTCCTTTGCGGACGGAGCCTGCGTGTCGCTGCCCCTGCCCACGGTGCGGATGCGCGAGGCTCCGATGCCCTGTGCCACGAGCCATGCCTTCAACGCCTCGGCGCGACGGAGCGACACACGTCCGTTCACCGCCCGGCTGCCCTGCGTGTCGCACCAGCCCGTGAGAGTGACAGCCATACCGGGGTTCTCCTTCAGGATGGCGAGTATTTGGCGCGCCTTAGGCAGTTCGGAAGCCGTTATCTCCGTGCCGTCGAAGGGGAAATAGATGACGGGGAAGGAAACCTCCGCCGCTTCCTCCGTGGGAGAGCTTACGGAAACCTTATCGGTGGTTTCCGTTGTGTCCGTCTTTGTCGGTTCTTCCTCCACATTGAGGGCGGCTTCGGGCTGCTCCACGCGCTCGTCGCACTCCGTCCTTACGGGCGTGGCCGGTTCAAGCGGCGTGGCAGACAGGATTTCCGCCGGTTTCCGGGCTTTCCTGCCGCCCAAAGAGAAGCCGAGGCGGATGCCACTCTCCCAGATGAAATTGTTGTCGTGGCGGTAGTCCGGCATCCCGTCCATCGGGTCGCCCGTAAGATAAGTGAGGCCCGAATAGATGCCTATGGACACACACCGTGTGACGCGGTAAGCCGCCTGCACGTTGCCGCCCGCGCCGAGGTGCCAACGGGTATCGCCCTTCAGCGCGTCCGTGCCGCCGCTGACGGTCTGTATCGTGGATTTCGTACCTATGGCCGCGATATGCGGCGAAAGCTCCAATGTCCAGCGGCTATGTTTCGTCTTCGGGAAGAAACCAAGCAGGTTGACATTCAGTTGCAGGCCGTAACGCTGCGTGAACGTGCCGCTTTTCAGGTCGGCGTAACGCCATCCGTTCATTCCGGCCACGGCTGCCTCGTAACGGAGGCCGTCCGCGCCAAGCCAGTAACCCGCGCAACAGTCCTGCGCGCTTTGGTTCACCAGGCCCCAGGCCGCCTGTGCTTCTAATGAAAGCACGGGGTTGAAGCGGTAGCCCCCGTAGAGGCCCGCATCGAAGCCCGCCCGCGTATTGTCGGCCCCGAAGCTGCTGAACGTACTTATTCCGAAAGGCACACCGCCCTGCAGGCCGATGTACCAGGAAGGATTGTCTTCCATGTCTTGCGTGTTTCCCTCCTGCGCAGACATGGGGATGGCCGCCATGAACAGGAAGCAGACGCAAAGCATCTTTTTCAATAGGTGCATAGTTTCTATGATTTCAAATTGAGATAAACCGCGTTCAGGAATCTTAGGGTGAAGCGACAGGTTGTCCTTGTACTTGAGCCCCAGATACAGGTAGAGATAACGTATGATAAACCCGTTCTTGCGCCTGATTTGCCCGTATTGCCATGCGACAACGCCGACAAGCACCGCAATGGCCAGCAGGCAGAGCGTCAGGGCAACGGGCAGGAACAACGGATGCCTGTCGCTGAAAGTTTCCGTACCCGCGCCAAAAGCGGACACGGGCATGGACATGGGCAGGAAAGAACACACCAGGATTCTGGCAAACACGGGAACAGCGGCCTCCCCTCTGCCGGGATTGCCCTGCCTGCGACCCTGCGGATGTGTGGCACACCGCCGCGCAACTCCTATGTTTCCGTTACACTCCATGTCTTTTTCTGGCTTTGGGGCGGACGTGGTGATTCCGCCTTTACAAAGGTAACAACAACGTGACTCCCGGCAATGGATTTTTTGGCACTTGTTGTCCGAGAAATTCACGCAAGGTGTCCGAAAAATTCACGCATCTTTCTAAGATGCTTATTATCAGTCAGTTACAGAAGACGCTTCTTCCTCGATTTTTTGCCCGTTTTTGCGGAACTCTTCGGGCTTTATCTTAAATTTCGCGACCCACGACGAGTAAAAAGTGGAGCGCGACATGCCCGATTCCTTGATGACGGCATCAATGGACCAGTCGGGATGGCAGATGAGAAGCTCGCTCGCATGGTCCAACTGGAGGTTCTGCACATACTTGTTGAACGACATCCCGGCAAAGCGGTTGAACATATCCGCGAACTTATTTTGCGGAACGGGAACGATTTTCAGCAGTTCCGCACGGGAGAAGTTCGGGTTGCGGAACAGCTCCCGGTTTTTCATCTCGCAGACCATGCGCTCGAAGAGGATGAAGTCCGTGTCTGTAGGCTTGGCGCCGCTCTCTTCCTGCGGCACATCGCTTTCCTGTGGCTGCGCCGCCTCCGAGGCCGTCCCGGCCTTTCCCTCTTCCAGTTCCTTTGTGAGTTGTTCCAGCCGGTCGCGCAAGGCAAGGTTCTCCGCTATCTTACAGTCCAGTTCCCGCTTGTCGGCCAACTGCCGTTTCACCTGCGCCACCAAGGCCAGGCTGCGGCGACTGATGCCCCGGTTCTTGCGGACGATGACGTAGCCCAGGCTTCCGCCCACCACCATCACCACGATGACGGCTATCGCAACGACCATCCAGCGGTCGGCGTTCCGCTGTTCCTCCTTTATCTGCGCGTCCTTTTCCTCGCTCTCGTAGATTTCCGACCATTGCAGCGCGTCGGCAGTGCGCTCCCTGCGGCGGAGCGTGTCCGTCAGGGCCAGCATGGCGGCCTGCACCCGCGCCACCTCGCCGACATCGCCCTTGCCCTGCCAGGC